>Ga0172371_10000066_pt1 | contig 127783 bp, 42 predicted proteins | sample Lak12m_FD_114543 | JGI IMG/M metagenome (GOLD analysis project Ga0172371, IMG submission 114543) | Freshwater microbial communities from Kabuno Bay, South-Kivu, Congo - kab_022012_12m | ecosystem: Environmental > Aquatic > Freshwater > Lake | place: Democratic Republic of the Congo: South-Kivu...
ACCTACATAAAAACATTTATACCGAAACAACTCTTCTGAATTTATTTCAAACATACTTTCAAAAATTAGTGCTGGGTGAAATTCCTCCTAGCATTTTTCCTGCGCCTTTTATGGCTTGGAAAAATGCTGGTTTCATTTCATATACAACCGCCCTAAATATCTGTGCACTATTGTAATGAACTATCTAAATATGTCAAGCCAGTGATAATCAAAATAATAGAGTAATCGGCAAAAGATTGCAGGATTACTCTATTTCTGCCGCCCTAAAAATACCTTTGTTCCCGAATTTTTCCTTAATTACATCTACCGCCTTATGCATATTTTCCTTTTTTTGGTCTGTTTTCTCGTCAAACAAGCTGTCTTTTATATCCTGCGGCATTAAACCGGAGGCCTTAACTCCAAGAAGGCGGATTTTTGGGATTCTCTTAGCTTCCTGTGAAATAAACTTTTCATAGATTATCTTTGCTGCCTTATTTATCTCATTAACAAAATTGGTTGCCTTTTGTATCGTAAGCGCTCTTGTGTAAGTTTTAAAACCGGCTAATCTTATTTTTAAAGTAATTGTCCTTGCTTTTAATTTATCCTGCCGCAGCCGGCTCGAAACATCTTCGCTAAGCATAAAGAGCGTGCGTTTTATCAATTCTTCATTTGCGGTATCTTTTTCAAAAGTAGTTTCGCTGCTCATAGATTTTGTTTCATGCCCGCCTGCAACCTCTGCCTCATCTATGCCATTTGCTAAATACCAGAAATACTCTCCTGAACTGCCGAAGATAGAAACCAGATAATCTCTTTTCTGCTTTGCCAGATCTTTTATCGTATATATTCCTCTTTCGTTCAATATTTCTTTGGATTTCTTTCCTAATCCTGAAATTTTTTCTATGGGAAGCACCCATAAGAAATCCAAAAGCTTATCACTTTCTACTTCCAGAAGCCCATCAGGTTTACATATATCAGATGCAATTTTAGCTGCCATTTTTGTAGGCGCAAGTCCAAGCGACGCAGTCAGTCCGGTTTCTTTCTTTATTTTTTCCTTTACGAACCTGCAGGCGGATAAAGCTCCTTTAAAAATATGGGAGCTTGCGGTTATATCAAGAAAAGCTTCGTCAATGCTTATTACTTCAATTGAAGGTGTAAACGTATTAAGTATATTGTAAATTTGCTTTGAAACCGCCAGGTATTTTTCCATATTTACCGGAAGAAAAATAGCTTCAGGGCATAACTTGTAGGCAGTTGATATTGGAAGGCTTGAATATATGCCAAATTTACGCGCCTCATATGAGCAAGTTGAAACAACGCCGCGGCCGCGGCCTTTCTTGGGGTCTGCCCCTACGATAACCGGCTTACCTTTATATAGGGGGTTATCTCTTTGTTCGATTGAGGCGAAAAAAGCGTCCATGTCAACATGGACAATTGAGCGGGCACTTAGCATAAGTAAAAATTATTTTATTTCCTTAAAATCCGCGTCAATTACATCTTCATAATCCTGCTCTTTGCGTTTTTGGAATCCGTTTTTTGTTTTATTTTGATATTTTGCTTTTAGCGAGCGCGTGAGAAAAATTCCAAATACCAGAAATATAAGCCTTATGAGCAGCCGAATCAGAATATAAACAAAAATTATCGTAATAATTACTTTTAGCATCTTACACTCTTACTTTAACAACTACTTTTAGAACTTTTGAATTTCCGCAAAGGGGCGCGTGCGCATCCTCTGGAAAAAAAATTACAAATGAACCTCTCGAAAGCTCAAACCAGAAATTGCTCTTATCCTTGAAAAATGCACAGTCTTTTTTTGTATTATATGATGTTTTTTTGTATCTGCATTCACAAAGCATCCTGCACCCTATCAGGTCTTGCCCTCTTAAAGGCATCTGTATATCTATATATTTTCTATGGACCTCCAGGCAAGAGTCTTTACCGCGTCCGGATGCCTTTGATATCAGAGCATAAACATCATTTTTTATTATATCGTATCTTCCTTCTTTATATTCATTGAGATTCTCTTTTCTTAAGAAATCAAAGGCCAACTTAAAAAATTTGTGCACTTTAATATAGCGATAATAATTGTCTAATACATCAATTATCATTATTTGCGGCAATTAGAATATAGCGTTTAAGATTGATTTAATCATTTCGGATTTATTGAAGGTAAAAAAATGCAGGCGGCGGTAGCCATGAGAAATCAAGTCCCGGCATTGCTTTATCGTAAAATCAATACCGCATTTTTCCATATCTTGGGAATTGCCCCTGAAACGCGACATCTCTTCTTCTATTTTTCTGGGGACAGTTGTTCTTGCTACGGTACAGAATTTTTTAAGCTTATCAATATCTGTTAAAGGAAAAATTCCGGGTAAAACCGGAATATTAATTCCCTTTTTGGCGGCGCGCTCAAAAAAATTGTAAAAGTGGGAATTATCAAAAAACATCTGCGTTACTGCGAAATTAGCTCCCGCGTCTATTTTCTGTTTTGTATATTCTATATCTTGCTCAAGTGTTTTTGTCTCTATATGGCCCTCAGGATACACTGCTACGCCTATGCAGAAATGGCCGTTTTCTTTTATAAAACTGACCAGGTCCTTGGCATAACAAAGCGCCTGCGATTTAAAATCAAAACCAGCCGCATCCTGAGGGGCGTCTCCCCGTAAAGCCATAATATTATCTACGCCATTAGCCTTGTATTCATCAAGCAGTGTTTTTATACTGTCAACGTTTGCCCCTATACAGGTTAAATGCGGCATTACCGTAAAATCTTTTTCCTTAATAAGCAGGTAAGTTGCCTCTTTTGTCTTTTCCTGACTTCCGCCGGCAGCGCCATAAGTCATAGAAACATACAAAGGCCTATAAGCCTTAAGCTCCTTCGCCGTGTTTATAAGAGAGTTCATCCCGTTTTCTGTTTTGGGAGGAAAAAATTCAAAGGATACACCTTTATCGTGGGTTTTTAGAATATCTATTATCTTCACCCAGCCCTTCCTTTTTTAAACACTTTTCCCATAAACTATCTTTAATCCCAACCTTCCCAAACCCTGACGGGCATACACATCCTATTTTGTAAGGGCTGGGTTCATAATGGATTGAATTATTATACCAAAAGTAAACCCCGTTAGAAAGCCTTTAACTTTCTAACGGGGTAAATTAAAGTTAAAAGCTTCCTGGCAAAGAAAACTAAATAGGTTATTTTGGGAGGTAGTTTGCGGAAATTGAAAGTTATTCTTTTTTCTTTTCTTTAGACTCTTCGATTATTTTTTCGGCTATTGCATCAGGGACTTCTACGTATTTTTCAAAATGCATGGAGCTTACAGCCCGGCCGCTTGAAAGCGAACGAAGAGTTGTAGTATAACCGAAAAGTTCCGACAAAGGCGCTTCTGCAGCTATAATCTGCTGGCCTGCCTTGCCTGCTTCAATTCCAAGGACTTTGCCGCGCCTGGCGCAAAGGTTGCCGACGATGTTACCAACGTAATCTTCAGGAGTAACAACTTCAAGCGACATATACGGTTCAAGCAAAACTGGCACAGCCTTTCTAAAAGCTTCCTTAAAGCACTCAATTGCGGCTATCTTAAAGGCAATTTCCGAGGAATCAACATCGTGATAAGAACCATCTATAAGATTTACCTTTACATCAACAACAGGATAGCCCGCTAAAGCTCCTTTTTTAAGAGCCTCAATAACTCCCTTTTCGACAGCGGGGATATATTCTCTGGGTATAGCGCCGCCGACAATCTTATTTTCAAACTCAAACCCCTGTCCAGGTGCAGCAGGCTCTATTTCGAATTCCACATGGCCATATTGTCCGCGGCCGCCTGACTGCTTAATGTGTTTGTATTCTTCAGTCGCGCTATTTAATATTGTTTCTTTATAAGCAACTTTTGGCTGGCCGACAACTGCTTCAACGCCAAATTCATGTTTTAATCTGTCAACTATGATTTCCAAATGCAGCTCGCCCATTCCGGAAAGAATGGTTTCTGAGGTTTCTTCGTCATGATGAACTGTAAACGTGGGGTCTTCTTCCGCAAGTTTTCCGATTCCCTTAGCAAGTTTATCCTGTTCTGCGCGGCTGCCAGGCTTAACGCTTATTGATACAACCGGAGCGGGAAATTCTATGGCTTCAAGCAATACCGGGTTATCCATATCGCAAAGAGTGTCTCCTGTTACTGTATGGTCGAGCCCAATTGCTGCGCCAATATCGCCGGCGTATATATCCTCTCTATTTTCTCTTTCATTAGCATGCATCTGTAAAATCCTGCTTATTCTTTCTTTTTTATCTTTTGTGGCGTTATACACATAAGAACCTGCGGACAGCTTACCGGAATACACTCTGAAATATACAAGTTTTCCCATATGCGGGTCTGCCTGGACCTTAAAAGCAAGCGCAGAGAAAGGATCTTCGTCTCTGGGCCCTCTTTCAACGATTTTTTCCGGCTCATCCGGTAATGTACCTTTAACAGGCGGTAAATCAAGGGGTGACGGAAGATACAAATTAACCGCATCAAGCAGCTTACGCACACCTTTGTTTTTAAATGCTGTGCCACACATAACAGGAACGACTTTATTTGCAATTGTTCCTTTTCTTATTGCGCGGATCAATTCCTGCTGCGTTATCTTATCTTCAGACTCAAGATATTTTTCCATTAAGGTATCATCGAGTTCAATTGCTTTTTCAACCATTATATGATGATATTTTTTTGCCTTTTCCATCAATTCAGCGGGAATATCTTCTACTCTATATTCATGGTCTTCTGAATTTTCGTCAAAAATATAGGCTTTCATTTCCATAAGGTCAACAATGCCGATAAAATTGTCTTCTGCGCCTATGGGAATAACCATTGGAATTGCATTTGCGCCTAAATCTTTTTCAATTGCGTTAAGTACATCATAGAAATCAGCGCCGACGCGGTCCATTTTATTTATAAAGGCTATCTTTGGAACATTATATTTTTCTGACTGGCGCCAGACCGTTTCCGATTGCGGTTCAACTCCTCCAACAGCGCAAAATACAGCTATTGCGCCGTCAAGTACGCGCAGGCTTCTTTCAACTTCAACTGTAAAATCAACGTGGCCCGGGGTATCTATAATATTTATTCTGCACTCTTTCCAGAAACAGGTAGTTGCAGCTGCGCAAATAGTGATACCTCGTTCACGTTCCTGTTTCATCCAGTCCATGGTTGCTTCTCCGTCATGGACTTCGCCTGTTTTATGGGTTTTTCCGGTATAAAAAAGAATTCGCTCTGTAAGCGTGGTCTTGCCAGCATCAATATGCGCCATAATGCCTATATTTCTTTGATTTTGTAAATTTGCTACTCTTACCATATTTGTCTCCTCACATTGCAAAAACGTTAAGGTTTGGGTTGAAGTTGAGAATCAATCCCCACTTAACCCAGGCCTCAGCCTTAGCCTTAAGCTTCTGTTTCCCGCTAGAACTATTTTTACTGGATTTAAAGTAAACTCTACCGGGGGTTGCTATTAGCAGCCTGAAACTCCCTGCCTGTCGGCAGGCAGTTAAACTTTTTGAGAAAGCTTATTATAATAAAAAAACTGAATAAAGCAACTATTTTTTTTGATAATGAAACCAGTCAAATAACAGGAAATTTTATGAACCGGCTTCGGGTTTCTGGCATACGCTTGGCGCATTGGTAAATGCGGAGCAGATTGCTTCTTTAGACGCTTGCGCGCCTTTGTAAATTGCTTCGCTTTTTGCGCCGTTTATAATAAGGGTTGGGCTTGCGTATGCGTTATATTTCTGGCTATCCGCCCAATTTTCTTTTAGCGCAGCTACGCCTTGCGGACCATAAGCAAAATCCTCTATCTTCTTTATGTTCATATTGAGCTTGCTTGCCGCCTCTTTCCAATAATCACCGAGCTTTACAGCTCCGCATGAAATAACACAAGACTTTTCGTTTATCTTATCTACATAAGCTGAAAATTTATCGGGATAATATTTCATTATAGCGACTTGCCTTGCGTCCTCTTCCACCTCATCCGCTCCATGTAAAGATGTAAAATTGGCCAGGTTTTTACCTTCGGAGTTTACTATAAACTTTATTTTAAAATCCACTTTATCGCCGAAGGGCTCAATTACAGGAATAATTCCGCTTTCTGCGCGGCTGCCATAGGGGCACAGGCTCATCACAAATAACTCAATTACCGGTCTGTCCAACTTGGGTATCTCTTCGCTTTTTACTTCTGGTTTCTGTTTTGCAACATTTTTTAGCTTCGCGATATCCACCATGCCGTCCGGAAAAATCAGAAATTCACCGTCTTTAGTTAGATAGAATGACTGCTTAACATTATCAAGGGCAAGCTCTACCTTATAAAGCCCTTTTTCTTCAACCGGAGCAGAAGCAAGCATTGCGTTTTTGCCGGGGACAAAATATGTGTTTACAGTATTTAAGACTTTATAGGCAGCCTTAAGCCTGCTGATTGTTTCGTGAGTGTTATGTTTTTTAATGATAATAGCCGCGCCAAATCCCAAAATCAGCGCAAGGCATACGAATACAGCTGAATATAAAATCTTCTTCCCTGATAATTTAAACATTTTTCTCCTCCGGATTAATTAACAGATTTTTTTGAGTTACTTTTCCTCTGCTACCGTAATTTCTTTTTTTAATTTTCCGCTTATGCTGCAATAGCCTTCGACGGACAAACTGTCGCCTTGTTTTGCGTCAGGTATCAGATAACTTACGGTCTGGGTTTCGTTATTGTCCTCGCGGCTAATCTGATGCTCAATTATTTCCTTTCCGTTTAAACCAACATCAACTTTTTTTATGTAGTGGTTTATCGGATTGCTTGTATTGTGGTAAATAACAGCCTGTAGCATTTTTGTCTGCGGGTTGAAAGTGATTTTGATATCTGAAGGTGGATGCGCATAGACTAAACCTACGGAAAAGAGCATAACGAGAATTAGCGATAAAGTAATCTTCTTCATTTTTTACCTCCCTTTCGCGATATTTTGTTAAATAGAGGAACTGCCATATTTAAAACCAGCAGGCTGAAGAGCTCAGCGTCAAACTTTACTCCAATTTCTGTTAAAATAAAAATAAGCAAAGCCGTAAAAGCGCCAAATAGAAATTTACCTATCGGCGCAATTGGCGTTGTAAGCGGCTCAATTACCATTATAAAAATATAGAAATAACTGAAATAACCGAAGATATTCCAGAAAGGCACCTTTTGCAAAATTGCCTGGCTACCGAACAATACAAATGAAACTATTGCGTAGCCAATAATTATTTCTGTTTTTCTGATCCTGGAAACAAAATAAAATCCAAAAGGCACAATTATATACCAAATATACGTTCCCTTCCACTCTGTAGTTGCGCCAAATAGCATAAGGGCCAGGAATATGCCCAGGCCTGCGGGATTAAAAATGTGTTTCTTGCGGAAACGAATTAAAGATTTGGAAAGTATGGCTATAGCAGACGCTGATGCTATCTTCCACCACGCATTATCGCCGGAAAGTACGTAACCTATAATCAATCCTGTAATAACGGCGCTTTCGGTTATCTTAAAAGTTTTTGTTTTAAGATACAGGATAATTGCCTCAAGGGCAATACTTGTAATTACAGAGATAAATATCGTAACGATAAAAGCTGTTTCCCTATCTTTCATGAAAAGAAAAACAGCGAAGCAAATCAGGTAAAGGATTAATTGCGTTTTTATGGATCTTAGTTTAAACATGGGCTTAGGCTTAAAATGTATTTTACTGCCACCAGCAGAAAATGCAACTGTAACTCTAGGGCCGCTCTCTTAGCGGAATTTTTATTTTCTTAGACTTCTCTTGACAATAAGCCTGTTATATTTTATTATGCTCAACTATGAGAAAAATTATCTTATCGATAATTATCTGGGTTGTAGGTTCACTGCTTACAATTATCCTGTATCTTGCGATGGCCTTCTTTGCCATCATTCTCTATCCTTTCGATAAAAAACGCAAAGTAACGCATTCGCAATGCTTCTGGTGGTCAGACCTGGTAATTGCTCTAAATCCTTACTGGAAACTTACGGTAAGCGGCTTAGAAAATATTGATAAACGCCGCACCTACGTTATAATCGCAAATCATCAGAGCCTGGCGGACATAGTGCTTGCCTATCAGACAAAAATGCAGTTTAAATGGGTTGCCAAGAAAAGTTTATTTAAACTTCCGTTTGTCGGCTGGTCAATGCACCTTGCCAAACATATAAAACTGGAAAGGGGGAACTTCTCAAGCATTAAAAAGGTTTACAAAGAAGCTGCCTATTGGCTGAAATCCGGGATTTCTGTTCTTTTCTTCCCCGAAGGCACAAGAAGCCAAACCAACGAAATGGGGGATTTTCGTAACGGCGCGTTTAAGCTCGCCATAAAGGAAAAAGTACCGATATTACCTGTAATATTCGAAGGTACCGGCACAGCCATACCAAAAGGAAGCTGGGTATTTACCACAAAAACATCAGCAAAACTAAAGGTTCTTCCTGCCATAGAAACAACCGGATATAAACCTTCGGATTTTGCCAAGTTAAGAGATTTAGCCCGCGCAGTACTGGAAAAATAATTCTTAGGCAGGTTTTTAAGCTATATAAATGCGTAAACCTAAGAGAGAGTTAGAGTTACGCACACAGGCTTATGTTAACCTTTAACCGCACTTAATTCCTATCTTTTCTCTTGCAAAAAGCCGGATTTGTGGTATATTAGTGTTTCTCGTAAATCCCGTTAAAAGTTTGCTTCTAACGGGATAAATGCAATGTTCATTGAAAAAGAGGAAAATGGCATGTTTCGTAGACGGCATTTAATGCGGAATATGGCCAAAATAGAGAGGTTTTTAGGACGTTAACCGGGATTTCTAAAGTTAAAAGGAGAAACGAAAATGGAAGAGCAGAAGAAATTGTACATAGGCAACTTGGAATTTGGCGTCACAGAGAGCGACTTGAAAGGGTTTATCGAAAGCAAAGGGTTAACCGTAAAAGAAGTACGAGTCATTACCGACAAGTTCTCCGGCAGGTCCAAAGGATTTGGCTTTGCGGAGTTTGAAACAGAAGAGCAGGCACAAGCTGCTATAGATGCTTTGAACGAGCAGGAACTAAACGGAAGAAAGATGACGGTAAACAAAGCACGTAAAATGGAACCCCGCAGCAACAATTTTGGCGGCGGTGGAAGAAATTCAGGTTTTAGGGAAAAAAGATACTAATTATTGAAAATACGATCGCAGTTAACGAACCGAGGATAGAAGAAAAAGCCGTTTCTTCTTCTATCCTCGCCCTCTCTCTTCTCTTTTAATGAGCATATTGCCTTCAATAACCTCATCAAAATAATCAACTGAATCTTTTCATTAAATTAAAATTTGTAGTTTGATTTTATTATTCTGATTTAAGCGGTGGGTTGATGAACTTTTTTACTTCGCAGGCTAAACTTCGGGGTATTTCTGTTTTATCAATTCTGTTAGTTCGCGAACTGTGCTTGCGTGGCTTATTTCATCTTTCGCTAACTGGGAAAGGAAGTCTTTCACCTGCCGGTCATTGGCTTTTTCTTTTAAGCCGGAATAAACATTAATCATTTTCGTTTCAATGTCAAACATCTCTTTAAGGTAACTTAAATAATCCTCTTTAGAAAGCATTTCTTTTTTCCTTTTCAATGTGCCCGATTAAATTAACAATCATTCCCTTATGCCGCGTAGATTCCTGGGCAAGATGAGCAAATACGGCTTTAACTTCAGCCGCTATCTCTTTATCCCAGCCAGTCCAAAAAACTGCTAAATCCAGATGCTTCATATAAATTGGAATCGACTTCTCTTCTAATATTAGAGCTTGTTTCAATTCTTTCAGTAAATCTTCTTTTGAAATCATTTTTTTATTCAAAAATGGTTTAAACTAATTTTAATCAACCTTTTCTTTAAAATAACTATTCTTTAGCCCCTGCCTTAGCTGCATTCCGGCGGAAGTCTCGGGAACAAATGACCAATCCGTTTCTTTGTTATGGTTGAAAAGAATAAACCCGCGGATATGCTTCATTCCCTTAATGCTACTAAACGCTTGTTTTATCCATAAACTTTTATCGCCGCCGCTGGACGTAGAGCTAAACTCAGTGATTAAGACCGGCTTTTTAAGGGATTCTGCAATTTCGTTATAACAATTGGAAAAGATTTTCCTAAAACTTACCCATTTGCTCCATGGCTTGGTATTACCCCAGTTGTAGCCGTCTATGCCGACATAATCTACGTATTTATCGCCCGGGTAATAGTTTAAAAAACAATTATTGGCGCTATTCTGAGGAACGTCTTCATGGTTTACCGAGAAAACCCATTTGGCATTTTTTACGCCAAAAGCATCAAATTTATCTTTCACGTAACGATAAACTGCTACATATTTTTCTTTCCCAATTTTATCCGCAGCCCATGGATACCAGTTGCCGTTAGCCTCATGAGCAAATCTTATAAAAACCTGCCCGGGGATAGATTTAATCTGCCTGGCAAAAGAATTAATGTAGCTGTCGTAACCGCCGCAAAGGAGTTTGTCATAATCAATAGCCTCGGTATTGGCTGGATTCCAGGGCTCCCAGGTTACAACCATAACACAGCCTTCGGAATAGATATTGTTTATTGTTTCTTCCTTGGGCAGGCTGTCCCACCCGACAAAAATCATAACCAGAAAAGGCTTTTTTCCGTAAGCTGATTTAAAATTATTTATATCCTCTTTGGTTGGATTATCTGCCAGGAAAGCTCCGGTTAAACAATACGAGTTAACCATAGAAATGCGTTTGAATAAAAATAATGCCGACAACATTAAAATTACAAATACTATAACAAAATAATAATGCTTCATCCTAGCCTATGAGTTTTTGTACTTTTTTTAACAACACCTCGGAATCAAAAGGTTTTACCAGGCAATCCTCTACTCCTAATTCTTCAGCTTTGTCAGCGACTTTTCCTCCGCTGCTTGCAGTTAATAAAATTATAGGTAAGCTTTTAAGCAGTTCGTCGCTTTTTATTTTAGCGCAAACCTCCTCTCCTCCCATAACAGGCATACGCAAATCAAGAAGCACCAGGTCAGGTTTGTTGCTGGAAATTATATCAAGCGCGATTTTTCCGTTAACAGCTGTTAAAATCTCATAACCTGCTTTTTTAAGCCTGAAAGAAATGGCTTTTAGCATATCAGGCTCGTCATCAACTATCAGTACTTTTTTCATAACATTAAATTCTTCTCTCTGTAATTGGAAGCACAACGTGAAATACCGAACCCTTCCCGGGCTCTGATTCCGCCCAAATCTTTCCTCTGTGCCTTTCGATTATTTCCCTGGAAATGGCAAGCCCGAGCCCGGTAGAGCCGGTTTTTCTGTCTTTGCCTTTTTCCAGCTGCTCAAACGCACGGAAAAGCCTGGGTAAATCTTCATTTTTAATTCCGATACCGGTATCTTTTATTTTAACTTCAATGGCGTTATCGCTTTTTTCGGAAATTATTGTTATTTTGCCAATTTCGGTAAACTTGACTGCGTTGTTAATTAAATTAGCAAGCACCTGGACAATCTTGTCCCTGTCGCATTTTATTTTGGGCAAATTATTGTCAAGGTTCAATTCAATATCCAAGCCCTTATTTTTTGCCACATGAATCATTGTGCTTTCCACTTCTTTGATAATTTCATTCATATCGTTTTCCTGAATATGAAATTCAAATTTTCCGCTCTCAAGTTTTTGATAATCCAAAACTTCATTTATTAATCTGGCCAGCCGGTCAACGTTTCTTTTTGACATATCCAGAAAATCTTTTTGTTCATCGTTAAGCGGGCCGGCTGCTTCTTCCATAACGATTGAAATGCTTTCTTTTATAGCTGCAAGAGGGGTGCGTAATTCATGGGATACCATAGAGGTAAAATGAGACTTAAGTTCCGCAGCCTCTTTAAGCGCTTCCTCCGTCTTTTTGCGCTCAGAGATATCCTTAACTATATGAACAGACCCGATGACTTCATTATTTGCGTCAAATATGGGAGAGGTAGAAACTTCGAGATAGGCATTGAAACGCTTCTCAAAATACTCGAGCCTCGAGGATTTTTTGGTTTTTATGGTATTCTGGTGAGGGCAATCAAAACAGGGCTCATCAGTTCCATGAACAACGGAATGACAAATTCTGCCGATAAGAGCTTCCGGTTTCATTTTAAATAAATCTGCGTAAGCTTTATTAACCTTAACCAAACGGGAATTTACATCTTGTATAGATACAAAATCAGTAATGGAATTAAACGTAGCCTCCCACTCTTTAGCTGTGGCTGCTATTTTTTCTTCCATCGCCTTACGTTCTGTAATGTCTCGGCCCTCGGGAATCATATAAATAACCTTGCCAGTTACATCTTTTACCGGTTTAAGCGAAAAGTCTACATAATGAAGACTCCCGTCTTTTGCTTTGTGAGTCGCCTCAAAACGCATAAATTCTCCAGCCGCTACTTTTTTTATTGCTTCGCGTAATTTTTTCTGCAGCTCCGGGGAATGTGCCCACCAGGGCGTGTCCCAGAAAGGCCTATTTAAGCATGCTGTTTCGTCTATTCCGACAAGGTCAATTGCAGTCCTGTTTACCTCCAGCAACGTTCCATCAACAGACATAAGGCCGATAAATTGAAAAGTCTGGTCAAGAATCGCCCTAATCTTGCTTTCACTTTCTTTAAGCTGCGCCTCCATTTTTTTGCGTTCCGTAATGTCACGACCGATTGCGGAAGCTCCAATAATATTCCCGTCGGCGCTATAAACCGGCGATATAGTAAGAGAAACATCTATTTGCCGGCCATCCTTCCTAATGCGCACCGTTTCTAAGTGTTCCACGCGTGCGCCACTGCGAATCTTATTAACTAGCTCCTGCGTCTCATCTTTAAGCCCGGGCGCAGCCAGCATAGAAACAGGCTTTCCCTTAACTTCCTCCTCAGAATAACCATAGATTTTTTCAGCGGCTTTGTTCCATGAAACAATAATACCATCCAATGTTTTGCCAATAATAGCCTCATCCGAAGACTGCACTATAGCTGCCAGCTGTTGATTTGCTTCTTCTTTGCGCCTGCGTTCAGTAATGTCTCTAAATACCAATACCGCACCCATAATATTGCCTTTTTCATCCTTAATTGGCGCAGCGCTGTCATCAATAGGATACCTGATGCCTTTTTTAGAAACCAGAACAGTGTGATTGCCAAATCCCGAAGTTGCGCCTTCACGTAATACTTTTTCTATGGGATTATTTACTTTTTCTCCCGTTGTTTCATTTATGATATTGAAAATTTCTTTAAAAATTTTTCCGTGGGCTTCTTCCTTGCTGTAACCGGTCAAATTCTGGGCAATATTATTTATAAATACGACACAACCCTTGGCGTCAGTCGCAATTACTCCGTCACCTATGCTCCTAAGTGTTACAGCAAGCCACTCTTCGCTCTTGCGTAGTTTTTCTTCCGCATTTTTGCGCTCGGCGATTTCATTATTCAGCTGTTCTATAGAAGCTGTGGAGTGCTTAAGGTCATCTATCATATTATCGAATGCCCGTGATAGCTGTCCGACTTCGTCCTTCTGTGTAGTAGCAACTTTATAATCTAGATTGCCCTTGCCTACAATCTCCATACCTTTGTGCAATTGCCCAAGCGGCTGCATAAGCATATGCGAAATAAACACCCCTAACAGCCATGCTACAAACGGCACCGTTATTAGTATTATGATGAAAATAATTCTTATCTTAAGCAATGGCAAAGCTGCCTCTTCCCTATCAACCTCTGCCAATAAACACCAATCCATTCCCGCTACATAGCCATACGTGCCCATAACTGACACTCCGCGGTAATCCTGGCCTATACTTACATATTTTTTTCCATTGCTTAGCGATTTATCTTTTTGGCACTGCAGGCAGTTCTCATAATTTATTGTATCGACCTTCTGCTTTAAAAATGTATCTTTGAAAAACCTGGAAGGTGTAATCATATAACCATATTTATTGACAATGTAGACTTCTCCTGTTTTGCCCATGCCCGGAGCATTAGCAACAATTGCGTTTAATTCTTCCATTTTTATCCTTGCCACAACAACCCCCAGAAGCTCTCCTGTTTTACTGTCTAAAAGAGGGGCTGATGATGCAATCATGGGCTCTTTAAGTTCTTCTGAATAATAAGCATCTTTAATGTACGGTGCTTTTTGGCCGCCGATAAAAAATGCATCGCCTGATTTATCCAATCCAATACTCTTCTCGTTGCTGGATGCAACAACTTTTCCGGTTTTGTTTAATAACAAAAACTCAAATACTGAAGAATTTGCCTCTTTTGTTCTTTTAACTCTATCCAACGCTATGCCGAACGCCTCCTTGCTGTTTTCTGCCTTTAGGAAATTTTCCAAAACTATGCTTTTGGATAGCTGGCTGATTGTGGCCTTAAGCATCCCCAGGTAGGTTTCAACGTGTTCTGCTTTGGAATCAGCGGCCAGTTCAAGACGCGAGTATATAGAGTTTCTTAAATCTTTTTTAACTATTACATAAAAAACCGGCGCAGCAATGCCGCAAAGAATAATGGCTACGCTAAAAAAATAAAGGCTGATTTTATTTGCTATTTTCATAAAGCCCCTTAAGAAGGGTTGTATTTATTACTTCTTCTGCTTTTGGTCTATTGGTAATAGCTTTATTCAAAAATTTAATTTCACTCACACTATCAAATACTTTCATCAGCTTCTCGTATCGGCCTTCCTCAAGCTGTTCCTCATAACTTATCCATCTCATTCCATTAATGTCTTCTCTGTAATCCTGCGGTTTAATATTATAATGCGGCGCAATGATTTCACTTGCCTCATCAGGGTGTTCTTTATAGTATTTTACGGCTTTAAGCCAGGCGCGCATTAATCCTTTTACGAGATTTGGGTTATTTTCTACTAAATCTTTTCTGACATTTAAAGTGTCTACAATTATGCCAGGCTTATCTTTGGTGGAAATTAAAATATGCGCACCTTTCCTCTCAAGCGCTTTTGACAGCCATGGCTCCCATGTAACAGCCGCATCTGCTTTGCCATCCAAAAAAGCCTGGCCAACCTCTTCCGGGCTGCAATAAACAAAATTTAAGCCGTCTAACGGTAACTTTGCATCATAGAACAGATAAGAAATAAAAGTCTGATTGACATCATCACGGGTAAGGGCAACCTTCCTGCCGATAAGGTCTTCAAGTTTCTTGATGTCTTCGGTTGCCACAATGCCGTCTCCGCCGTATGAAAACCCCATTTCCAAAACAGATACAATCGGCGCGCCCTGCGAGGTTTTAGCAACAAGCAAATCAAGGGTGCCTCCTTCGCAGTCAAGCATGCCGGATTTAAAGGCATCACGCCTTGCGGTATCAAGTTGCTCGTTTATAAATATAACCTCGATTCCCTCTTCCTTGAAAAAACCTTTCTCTGCGGCAAGGTATAGTGGGCCGTATCCTACCCAGCTTTGAAAGGCAATATTAATTTTTTGAAGTTTTTTTCTTTTGGCGGGTTGATTTTACTGAGAATCCCTGAAGTATTAAAAAACGCAATCAGTAAAAGAAATACAATTATACATAGCGCAACAACTGTGATTATAATTTTAACGCTGCCTGACTGCAGTTTCATATAATCAATTTTAATATTATAGAATAAGGCTGCGAATTTTATTTAACAGAAGTTCCAAATCGAATGGTTTTATAAAATAGGCGTCTGCGCCGCTGCCAACAGCCTTTTCTCTGTCTTCCTGCTGGTCAAGCGCGGAAAGAATTATCACCGGCATATTCTTATATTTATCGTCAAACTTAAGCATTCGGCAAACCGCATAGCCGTCTATCTTGGGAAGCATAAGGTCCAATATAATCAGGTCTGGCGCATCCATCCTTGCCCTATCAAGGCCCTCCTGGCCGTCTTCGGCTATTATCACATCATAACCGTTTATCTTAAGCCGCATGGAAAGAATAATACGCATATCCTGGCTGTCGTCAACAACCAAAATCTTTTTTTTCTTTTCCGTCATACTACTCCTTAGAAATATTTCGCTTTAGTTTCTGTAATAAAATTAAAAGCATCATTATCTTCTGCGGCGAGCATAAACAGTTTGCTGCGGATTGCGGCATCGGAAAGATCATTCAACAGGTCAGTATATATCACCAGGGTTTTTTTAAATATTTCCTCTAACTCATTAAAATAATTTGTATAATCTTCCTTAGTAAACATCTTTTTTGCTTTTTAGAATTTCTTCCTTAATCTGGCTAAGAATTTCCAAATGCTTGGTTTGGGTAACTGATATCTCCTGGAACTTTTCCAAAATTTCCTTTCTTTCTTGCGGTTTAAGCTCGCTGAAGAATAAAGATGAAGATATGTGCCTGTTTAGCAAAGGGTTTTTACTTCTTCCTAGAATAACGAGCGATTCCAGCCCTTTTAATAATTTTTCTTTCTTAATCATTTGTCTAACACCTTTCTTAGTGTTTCTTTGTCACGCTCAGATATAACTGTCACTCCTAAATCAGTGTAATATCCTCCGAGCCCTTTTATCGCTGACGACCAGATCACGCTTGCCTCAAAAATAACCACATCGCTGGTGCCAGGTACATATAATTTAACCATAACAAGAGCATCTACGTTTAACCTCTCGGGGAAAAATACGCTTAGGCATTCCTTCCATGTATTGTGTGGGTACTTTTTCCCTTCTTCCAAAACTTTATATTCAAATTTTAACCTTTTAGCTACCCTTTTACAAGGAATTTCTATATTTTCTGCCGCATTAAAATAAAATACACTGCAAAGAACGGCAAAATAATAAAGTGTCCAAATGCCATTTACAAGGACAGCCGCGTCGCGTTCGTAAAAGAACCTGTTTATTCCCCAGGTAAAAGCAACTAAATTTAAAAATATCATGAAAATCTGCGGCCATATGCTTAAATAACCCAGTGCGCTGCTTCTTACTTTACCTGTAATGCCGAATGTCGTCTTTCTTCCCAAAATTGCAGCTATCGCACCATGTATATACACAGGAAAAGTAATTGAAGCTAAAAGCTGGCCTATAAAAAGGTCTTTTGCCCTATAGTGCCTTCTTGCCAAAATAAAATAAAAAACACTCATGGAAAGTATGAAATAAGGCACAAAAGCAAGAAAGTACACTTCCGGATTTGCGAAAAAAGAAGGTATTTTAAAAAGCAGATAAGCTATGGGGCATATCATAAGTATGAAAAAAGCTATCCCTACAAGATAATATGAGCCCGAGAGAAGATACTCCCACCATTGAAATGGGCTGAGTGAAAATGGCTTTGTTAAGAGGCGCCAGACGACTTTCTTAAAAACAGATATGGTGCCGCTCGCCCATCTGAATTGCTGCCTAAAATATCCCGTGAGATCGTTCGGCCCTATGCCAAAAGCATAAACATGGTTATAGTAAAGCGATTTCCAGCCGGCTGCATGGAATTTAACGGAAGTAGCAAAATCCTCGGTAATTGTCGACTCATCAAGGCCGCCCACATCCATAAGCGCCTCGCGCCTGAATATCACGTTGGTGCCGCAACAAAACATAGCCCCGCCCGAACTTTTACCTTCGCATATATATTCGTAAAAAACAGCTTGCTGAAACGCGGACGCTCTCGCAACCCGGCTCTCTTCTATATTCGAATAAAACTGCGGTGTTTGTATGTAGGCAAGTTTTTTATCTTTCTCTATTATAGGAACAAGGACGTTCAGAAATTCCGGAAGAGGGTTCTGGTCGGCATCAAATATGACAACATAATCTTCGGTAAGAGCTTTAAGGCAGTCATTAATAATGCCCGCTTTGGCGCCATGGCGTATCTGCCGCCTGAATAAAATCAAACCATAGTCCCTGCATAGCTCATCTGCCTCACGCGTATACTTTTCATCAGAACTATCGTCGAGAAAATATATCTTTTTATTTTCATAATTTATATTCTTCAAGGTTACAAAAGTATTTTCCAGTATATCTTTTGGCTCATGCCGCGCCGCGACAAGTATTGCAACCGAAGGCTGCCTGCCTTTTAAGCTCTCATACACGGGGTAGGGTTCTTTCTTTTTCCCCGAATACATTTTTATGATGTTTATTGCATAGCCTGTGCTATGCAATATGATAAATAGGTCTCCGGCTACCAGAAGGGAAGCAAAGAACTTTTCTATAGCAGTGTATTCGGCAAACAAAAACAGCGCTGTACGCACCGCAATATAGACCAAACTTACGATAACTGAAAAAATAATTGCTAATTTTATTAAACCTTCCTGTTTTATTTTCATACCGTTAAAAATAATATTTCAGTGACGCAATAACATTGCTATCATTGTATACATTGCAACTCGAATTAACCACAGAGCCTTTGACGCTGATATTCAGCCTTTTATTGATATCCCACCCTAATTCTCCGCTGAATTTATGCCCGACTATATCTGTGGAATCTACGGAAGCCTCATAGCCTAAATCGTAATAAAGGTTGTTTGTGCCAAAAAACACTTCTTCTTTGTTTAAATAATGCCTCCAATCTAAAGCTAAGGAATTTGTTGAGAAATTTTTTGGCGAAAAATAATCAGTTACCGTATTTTTGAAGGTTTTATAAAAATACCTGTATTTAAGGGTAAGCCTCTTTGGTTCAAAGGAAAAATAATACAAAATATCAAAGCCGGGTTCGTGTTTATAATTACTGTCGGAATAATTGGCAAATAAATAATCGAAACCCACCTTCAGGCTTTTGTTTACATCTATTGTCCAGCGTTCTTTGTAATTATCGCTATAGAAACGGCCTATAATAACCCTGCTGTTATTTTCTAGGCGCTCCCTGTCATAAGAAAAATCAAACATCCCATAATCAAAAGTGCGCAAACCGTAATTTGCGCCGAAAGTATGCACTGTATTGATATCTTTGTTGTAAACTACAAAATCATAATAGGCAGCTGCATGCCAATTGGGGTTATTTAAGTAGGTAAGCTTTAGCTTGCCTTCATTTTCCAGAATATCTCCATAATCAGAGAAACTGCGAAAAGTTAATTTATACGCTCCGGAAAAAGCAAGACTGGGGTTGATCGGCTGGTTGAACTCATTTATCAAGCTTTGCCTTCTGATGTCAGTATCACGGCTGGGGCTTTCTGCCCTGTAATATTCGTATGCCGGGCTCCACAACAAATGCCCGGAGATTAATTTTGCTTTCTCAAAGCCTTCCCTTGCACGAAAGTGGTTAGGGGAAACATCCAGTATCTGCCCATAGGAATCCATAGCCTGCGGCCACATTGATTGATAGGAATAAATTTGCGATAAATCAAAAACTGCATCCAGATTTTGCGGTTCAACCAGTATTAACTTTTCATAACTTGAAATTGCATTTTTTACGCGGTTATCCCAGTAGAATTTTTTTGCATGCATTTCCAGCTCAACGTTTTTATCGTATGCTGCTTTAAGTATATGCTTATATTCATTAAGCGATTTGCCGTATTTACCCTGCCAGCCTAAAACGCGGGCCTTCTTAAGCCTTAGGCCGGAATCTTCCCCGCCTTTAAGCATACAATCATAAAGCCGGAGGGCTTCATCATATTTCATATTCCAGCTTAAAACATCAGCCAGCTTTTCTTTTACTTTCAAATCATATTTTTGCCCAAGTGCTTTTCTATATAATGATTCTGCTTCCTTAAAATTTCCGCTGTAAGCAAAAGCATCAGCAAGATGTAAATTTGCCTCAAAATTATCAGGATTTACTTTAAGGATATCTTTAAAAATTTCTTCTGAACGTTTATAGTTTCCGCTATAAAGGTAAACCCGCCCCAGATAAACTCTTGCCTTTATATCCTGCGGATTTGCCATTATCCTTTCCTCCAAAGCAAGCTCTGCCATTTTGTAATCCTTGTCACTTATAAGCGCTTCTATCAATAAATAATTCAGCTCGTCTTTTGTCCCTCCTTCCATTCTTCCCGGTATTTCTTCCTGGGCTAATTCTTCAAGGATAGGGATGGCTTTTTTTGGTTCGTTGCCGTATTGAAACGCCTGCGCCAAAAGGAAACGCGCCGTAAAATTTTTTGGTTTGTCCTTAAGGACATTTTCCAATATCGCTCTTGCCTTTTTTGGTTGATTATCCCAAATGTAAACCTGAGCAAGTTTAATTTGAGCATCGCTATCCGCTGTTTGCGCAATTATCTCCTCGTAAAGCGCAATAGCCTCGGCATATTGTTTTTGCCAAGACAGGGTTTCTGCCATTGATTTTTTAATGGAGTAATCCCGCGGATGCATAAGAATGATTTCTCGGAAAGTTTTTATGGCCTCAGGCAGGTTTTCTGTCCATTGATAGCAATAAGCTAATTCTTTTAGCGCGTCTAGGCGGTTGGGTTTTATGAAAAGAGATTTTTTGTAGAACGAAACAGCTTCGCTGTATTTTCCTTTCTCATACAATCTATGGCCCTCGTAATAATTGATATCAGCCTGTTGTGTTTTATGATAAACAATTGTGGTACCGGCGACACTGGCAAATAAAGCAACAATCAACCAGATTAACTTTACCATATGTTTTATTTTAACCTAAAAAATGCATTTAAGAAACGCATTTTTTACATAAAGGGCAGCCCTTTATTCTTCATGAGAAGTTTTTTCGTTCGTAGAAATAAAAGGCTGGGTTAACCCAGCCCTAATTTTACTGAGAATGAATAATCTTAAACTGCCGCCTAATAAAACAGCTATCCTTTCGACATTAGTAAGCTTGCCTATTTTGTAAAATTAGGGCTGCTCGTCTAGCGAAAAATGTTTTGTATGGACCATTTTTCGGGTTAATGTTTTATTCAAGCAGGGTCAAACTAAATTAGCATAAAAAACTCAGATTTTTTGAAGGATAAATTATGTTTAAACGCAGAAAAGCGTTGGATGCTTTATTTCTGATGCTGTTTTACGGCCTTTAAAGATTCTATCGCTTTTATGGCCTCAGCCTTGGTCAGCTCGTCAATTGTGGTTTTATGGTAATATTTATGCAGGAAATTATTCAGATGACTTTCTTCCCAGCCAAGCTCTGCAGCCAGGTATTTTATAAATAATTTCTGCTTTATGGTAAGGCCGTAAGGATTGACGTGGTAATATTTACTGCGGACAAAGTAATTCATCAACTTGCGAAAACCTGCTTCATTTAGGTCTTTCGCAGTATTGACACCGGAAACTTCCTGCAAAATTTTCCTGTATTCCTCATCCGGAATACCTAGCGCGTTTTTAACGATATGGATGAGTGCTAATTTCTTTTTATCCATGGAATACCTTAATGTGTTATCCAGTGACATCCGCCGAAGCCTGTCGTAGCTATCGGTTTCCTAATAAAGGGCGAAGGCGGATAAATAATTTTTATCGCAAAATACCTGTCCTGCAAACTTCTGCAAACTTTTTAGCGCTTTTTCTTATGATTCTCTTGTAAGTTTTATAGTCAATGCCCACAATTCCAAACCTTGGAGCAAAACCTTTATCCCATTCAAAATTATCCATAAGCGACCAGTAAAGATAGCCTGTGATTTTTACTCCTTTTTTTATGGCCTGATGGATATATTTTAAATGGTCATATATATATTTCCAGCGCTGGTTATCGTCTTTGGTACAGATACCGTTTTCCGTTATCATTATCGGCAGATTATATTTTTTAAGCGATAAAAGCACTTCATACAACCCTTTGGGATATATATCCCAACCAAGTGAATTCTTCGCTATACGATGATGTTTTTTCTCGCAAACATCCATTGCCAAATTGCCCTTACCTAATTGCTTAAGGGCGACCACCTGCCGCGAATAATAGTTAATGCCGATAAAATCAAGCGGCATACGCTTTAAAAAATTACCCATGGATATTCTCTCCAGGAAACCTATGTTATATACTTTGGCGCGTAAATAAGCTGCCAGGCGGTTTTTTAAACTCCGTTCGCAGGGAACAAAAGCCATTACATTCTGGGCGATACCAACGCTGGGTTTACAATAGCTAAGTTCTTTGTAAATCTTATGGATAAGATGATAAGCTTTGATATGCGCTAAAACCAGGTGCTCTTCAACATACGCTGCCTTAAGCAATGATTTTTCCTGAGGCGGCCAGGCCCCAAGCAGATAAGCATGCGATATAAATATTGTCGGTTCATTTATGGTAATCCAATAGCGTACGTGTTTTGTAAGGCCGCGCACTACAAAATTGCAGTAACGCAAGTAACGCTCGACTGAACGCTGGTCTTGCCAGCCCCCTCCCTTAGCAAACCAGATTGGATTTGTAAAATGATGCAATGTAACTACAGGCTCAATCCCACGTTTCTTAAGAGCTAAAATAACATCGAGATAGTGCTGTAATTCCTTATTGGAAAATCTTCCCTCGCGAGGTTCAATACGGCTCCATTCTATGGAAAAACGGTGCGCATTGTGATTTAGGTTTTTGGCTATATCGAAATCCTGCTCGTAAAGCGCGTAGTGGCGGCAGGCCTCGCCTGACATAGATTTTCCTGCGCGCTTTTCCCATTGCCACCAATCGCAATTACGGTTGCCGCCTTCAACCTGATAGGAAGACGTTGCTGCGCCCCATAAAAAATCTTTTGGAAACTTTCTCATAAGAAAATTATATCATTATCTGGCGTAAAAACAAATTCTGACTCTCAATACTTGACTTAGCTCCCAAAACAATATAAAGTGAATTACCGCCGCCAAAGTCGGTGGATTTGGCATAACCACGCACCAGAACAAGTTCGGTGCGGGGTTAATTCGGCTACGCAACTTTTCTGCGCTCCCTTCGGTCGCTTGAAAAGATTGCTGCCTCATTAAAATTAAAAGCATGCGGGCCTTAATAAAGCTGATTAAAAAAACATACGAAATGGCGCATCCTGAAGAACGCAAAGTCGTTATGCATAATGTCGCTTCGCTTTCTGTGCTGCAGATAATAACATACGTTCTTCCGGTAATCATAATACCTTATCTTTTCAGGGTCCTGGGTGCTGAAAAATTCGGCCTGATTGCTTTTGCGCAGGCTCTTGTGCAATATTTTATGATTCTTACCGATTACGGCTTTAGCATTACCGCCACAAAAGAAATTTCCCTATGCCAGCAGGAACACGCTCAGGTATGCAAAGCGTTCTCCTCGGTTATGACGGTAAAGCTCGCACTTGCCGCTTTAAGTTTTCTAATACTTTGCGCCATTGTGTATTTTATACCAAAATTTAGAAGCGACTGGCTGGTTTATGTTTTAAGCTTCGGAACTGTGGTTGGAAATACAATTTTTCCCGTCTGGTTTTTCCAGGGCACAGAAAAAATGAAATATATTACTATTTTAAATACTGCAGGCGGTTTTGCTTTGGCAATTTTAATTTTTGTATTTATAAAAGGGCCCGGAGACTATCTTAAGGTAGCGCTTATAAACTCGTTTGTATTTTTAACGACCGGGCTCATCAGCCAATATATAGTTTTTAAAAGATTCCGGATAGCCTATAAATTTGAGGGCTACCATACCGTAAGGGCGCAGCTTAAGGCCGGCTGGGATATTTTTATTTCAATCGCCGCAATAAACGCCTACACAAATACGCGCGTCTTTATCCTCGGCCTTCTTACCAATAACAGCATAACCGGGCTTTATTCAATAGCAGAAAAAATTGCAAGCGCCTGCCAGACGTTTCCGCTGGACTCTTTTTCGCAGGCAATATTCCCCCGCCTAAATAAAATATTTCAAAAAAACAAAGCAAAAGCATTTGAGATTATGCAGCACATACAACGTATAACAACGATTATTTCTTCCCTCACCCTGCCGATTATTTTTATATTTGCCGATTTAATTATCGCAGTTGCCTGCGGATGCAAAGCCCAGGAATCAGTGCTCGCATTAAGGCTTTTATTAATCTCCGTGTTTTTTGTCGCAATCAATGCTTTTCGCGTGCAGTTTCTGGTTGTCTGCGGAAAAACCTATATTTATTCAAGAATCCACGTAATTATGGCTATGCTGGGGCTGCCTTTAATATTTTTATTGGTATATTCTTTTTCGTATATGGGCGCAGCAGCTGCGACAATCGCGCTTGAGGCGGGAATTTTTGTTATTACTTACTTTACGGTGAGAAAACTTCACTTTGCGTAGGCTCTCAAGAAAGAATCTTCTTTGGAATAAAAACCCTCCTCGCTTCCAGAATAAGCATAACGCTTAAACTTAAAAGCAAAATCCCGCATATTCCGGCAAGAACTATATCGCTTGAAGGCGGCTGTTTAGCCCAACCGACGGAGAGGGTTCTTACGAAAGGAACTATCATCTGGATAAGCGAGCATAAAGTAATAGCAAACATAAATAGCATCGGGATTACGGCAATCTTTATTTTTTTACCCATATGCATAAGCCAGCTAGAGACTGCAAGCAGAATAAAACTGGCAAGCAGCTGGTTGCTGGTTCCAAAAATCGGCCAGGCAACAAGATAGCCTTTTTCTTTTGTCATTATAAGGAATAAAAACGGAACCAAAACGCTTATGAAGCCTGCAAGATACATCCCTTTTTTTGAAGTCCAGCCCATAAGCTCTTGCAAACAATAACGGGCAAGCCTGGTACATACATCTAAAGTGTCATAAACAAAAGTAGAAAATGCAAGCAGAGCGAAGGCAAACGCAGCTTCATAGGGTATCTTGATAAGGCCTAAATACCTGGCAAGGCCGTTTGCGTAAATTAAGTTCGGGTCTGATTTTAAAATACTGTCCGCCTTGGGCAGCATCATCACGGTTCCTATGGCAAGCACTGCGACCAATCCCTCCAAAAGCATTGCGCCATACGCAATAGGAACGCTGTCAGTTTCGCGTTTAAGCTGTTTTGATGTTGTTCCGGAACTTACAATACCGTGGAAACCTGAGCACGCTCCGCAGGCAACAGTAATAAATAAAAGAGGGAAAATATTTTTTCCGTTTACGCTGCTAACCAGACCGCTTGTATTAAGCGCGGGAAATTGTATTTTAAACCCTCCGAATAAAGCGCCTATAAGCCCTATTGCAATAACCAGGTATAAAAACCATCCGCCCAAAAACCCGCGCGGCTGAAGCAGGAGCCATACCGGGATAAGCGAGGCAGCAAAGCAATACAATAAAATTATTACATCCCACTGTTTTACGGAAAAAACGCCAAAGGTATTAAGTATCGTTTGCGGAAGGTGCGGGCCGCCCCAGATAATAAAAAGCAGTAACGGCAGAAATATGGCGGTTGCATACAAAAGTTTTACCTTAAACTTGTAAAGTAAAACCCCCATTGCCATGGCAAGTAATAGATATAAAAGCGAAGAAGCTGCAACTGCCGGCCCAAAATTTGCCCCTTCAATTGTAGTTTTAAAAGTATGCGCAGTAATATCAGTAAAAGCAATAATCACATAAACCAGAGCAAGCCAGACAAAGATAAGGAAAAATTTATAGGACTTACCCGGCATATATTGTTTAACAACTTCTCCGATTGAGGTGCCGTCGTGCCTGACTGAAGCAACAAGAGAAAAAAAGTCATGTGCTCCTCCGATAAAAATCGCACCCAGCACAATCCATAGTAATGCAGGAAGCCAGCCAAACCAAATGCAGGCTAAAACCGGGCCAACTATCGGCCCAGCCGCGGCAATTGCAGAAAAATGCTGGCCTAAAAGCAATGTGTGCTTTGCCGGAACATAATCTATACCGTCGTTAATTTTACAGGCAGGGGTAGAAGAGTTATTATCGAGCGTAACATGCCTGGCTAGAAACCTTCCGTAAAAAATATACGCTATTAAAAAAATAATTATAACTAAGGCTACCAGGATGCTAATCATCGTTATATTCCTGCGCAAAATTTTACTGACACATACCCGTTATCGCTGGCTTTAATTAAAATTTGCCAGGGGTAGTTTTCTCCGAAATCCCTGAACCAAATTGTTAGAATAATAACCTTTTTATTGGAAAGCTTTGAATGCTGCAAATCTATGGTTTCAACTTTTGCCTTAAGATTGTCAAGATTAATAACATTCTTCTTGCCCGCATTCATTGAGTCCAGCGTATAGTGGGGCACTAAAAATTCCTGCGTAGGCTTAAAATGGTCGGAAAGCTCTTCTTCCGACTGATGCGCTTTTAAAAAAGTGATGAATTCATCTATGGAATTAATCTTAGTTTCGTATTTAAACCGATATTCTTTATCGCAATTGGGCATGTTACCTTCCGGGCTCACCTCAAAAGGGTCACGGGCCGCTTTCACCGTAATATTTTCTTGCGCTGATAAAGATAAAACCATAGCGGCCATTAACATAAAAAACATTACGCTTAAGATTAAAAAAAACTTTTTGTTCATCAGTCCTCTCCTATCCATCCTCCGCTATGCAGGTTAAAAATGATTTACTTTGAATTGCATATCCTTGAGCAATTAAAACATTTTACGCAAAGCTCATTATTAACCTCAGCTTGCGGCTTTATATCGGATATACATACTTTTTCACAATTTCTACAGGTTGAGCATTCGTCTCTTTTTAAAATAACTTTGAGCGGGCTTATTGTATTAAGTTTACCATAAATAAGCCCTACGGGGCAAATGAAACGGCAAAGAGGCCTTTTGATAAAGATAGCAAAAAGAAGCAATATAGCGCCGGCAACAATAGTTACTTCTTCAAATATTCCTATTCTGTTTTTAGTTAATAAATTAAATTTTAACTCAAGAAAAATCAGCGTTGCAACTGCCAATAGGCTAAAATATCTGGTTATCTTTAATTTGTTGGTAATTTTTATTTCTTTTAAGCGCAGGGAATGCAGCACATCCTGGATAAAACCCACAGGGCATAGCCAACCACAGGTGAGGCTGCCGAGAGTTGCGCCAATCGCAATTGCGCTAAGCAAAACAATATAAATTGGGAAACCCGGCATAAAAGCAACGCGTTGTATAGTTCCAATCGGACAGATACCGAAAGAAAGCAGGCAATTAGAGCAAGGAACCCCGGTGTTACAAATAAAACCTATTTCGCTTAAAGTAAAAACTGAAAGCTGGATAAATCCTCTGGCAGGAACAACCCAGAATTTTATTATCAATACGGCAATACCTAGAACCACAAAACTTAAAAAACCCCATAGCAATACGCCATGCATCATATCAATATAAAAATTATGCAAAATTTATGCGCCGTTAAAAACATTTAATACTTATTCAATTTCATCGACTTAATGGGTAAGTTAATAATTCTCTCCAGCATGCACCCCAGCCTTTAGAATGAGTGGCCCCCTCTACTACTGTTATGCGGGAATAATCTTTATCACCCATACGCGCCATGAAAGATTCTGCAACAAAAGAAGGCACAATTGTATCTTTTGAACCTATAAAGTGGCGTTGAGGCAGGTTCTTTATTTTTTTTGCAAAATCAATTGGGTTAAGCGAGCCAATAAGCGGGCTTACGTTATGATATTTAGTTACTACTTCAATATCAAGATTGCCCGCTATAGTGCGCAAAGAAGCAACATCTTCTCTTCTCGCGGCGATTAAAACAGCAACGGCTGCGCCCCCGGAATAACCGATTAAATTGATTTTATCTGTCTTTGCCAGTTTTGCGAGTTCGCTTATTGCCTCATCCATAGATGCTATTACCTCTTCAGAAAACCGCTTATTCGACCAATAGCATGAATCAACATTTAATTTCTCCTGCTCAAGATACTGCCCCGGTCGAGCAAGATATGCGACATTTGCGTTTGTATCTATGCTGGCAAGTTTTAGTACTAAAGGCTCTCTAGGTGTTGGATTATTTGAAAGGCGCGCGCGTGATATCCATGCGTTTCCATCGCCCTCAATATAAATATTTACCGGCTCTCCGGGCTTATCAAAACGATAACAGGCTGCGAGCGTAAAATATTTTGTCTTAAGGTATGTTTTTTCAAATTTGGTAGACTTGGCAATTTTATGGAAACTAAAATCGTGGTCAACTAATGTTGTCGCCCCGATACATGAGCATAACAACGGAAGGGCCAGCAAAACTGAAAAATAAATTTTTCGTTCAATATGCATGTTTTATATTGCACTATGCGTTGATGACAGGGTTTACCGCCTGTCAAAAATCATACCTGGCATTTATTATTCCTGAATGGCTGTAGAAATCTGATTTTCCCTCAAAATCGTAGCCGAAGGAAAGGCTTATATTCTGCTTAGTAAGCAGGGTAAGCTTTAAGCCAAGGTTATAGCTGCTTTGCGCCGGGCTAAATCCCGCTGTGACAAAAGACGCTCCGCCGCCGGTAAACGTTGAGGTTGTCTGCTGGGCTTCACCTAAAAATTCATAAAGCCATTTGGCGTGAAATTCCGGAATAAAAGTATATTCGCTTGCCGCAAAGAGATAAGATACTTTTGCGCCGAGCCCTGACTGCAGCAAATTGTAATCCTGGGCATCTACGTCAAGGTTTGCGTCTCCGGCATCTTTTTCAGTGTAACTGTTAGTACGCAGATGCATATATTGGAGTGAAGTAAGCGGCGTTATTTCAAAATCGTTCTTCTTAAAGGTATATCCTCCCTCTAAATACGTTGAATACTGCTGCCCGCCGTAATCGCTTTTAGGCGTGCGGTCAATTGAGTTAAACATTATGCGGCGGCTTGAATCGTACTGGTTATAGGCGAAAGAAAAAATTCCATCCAGATAAAAAGGGCCCTTGGCGTAATTTCCGTACATGCCAACCTGGTAGCTGTCTACATCGGTGCGGGTAGAATTATCCTTGCTTCTTATTCTATCCTGCGCATATCCGGTATTTAATCCGATGATAAAACTATCAAGCACTGCCCTGTCATAACCAAGCGAAGTTCCCCAGACATTTGCATTGTAGCCATTGCTTGTGCCACGCGCCCCCTGATGCAAGTAAGTGTCAAATGCCTGCGCCCATACGCCTTGAGGCTGTTTTGGTTCATCCCCGCTAGATATGCCGGTTGCGCCTTTGCCTGAGAGGCTGGTTAAAAAATCACCGATTCTGTTTATGATTGTATTTATAAATTGGCCTTGCGTGGCATAGCCTGCCTCATTTATCGCATTGTTTACGCCAGGGGTAAGCTGCGTAGCATCGGATGCGCTGCCTGATGTATCAAGCGCGCCTATTATTGTTGCCATATCTGAGCTTGCTGTATTTGCAAGGCTATCAAGAGTGTTACCCAAAGAAGAATTACCGCTGTTTTGGGCGTAATAAGAATTGTTGCGCGAAGAAACAAGATAAAGATTGTTCCCTGTTTTTTGAGGCGTGAAACTTACCATTGGAAGCGGCGTATTTTCCTGCACGGCTATTTTTGAAGCATCAGCGTTAAGTGTTGTTGCGTTTACAATAAGAAAACTTTCATTGTCGCGGATATTCTGGGTCCCCGGTAAAAGCGTGACCCCCAAAGTAGCTTTATTGTCGGCAATTGTCACTGTTTCAATGTTGTACACCTGGGCAGAAGTTGATGTATTCCTATCAAGATAAAAATTAAGTGTAACGTTTCCATTTGTTCCGGTTAAGTTTAATAAATCTGTGCCGTCTCCTAAGTCTACGCTTCCGGTTACGCTGCCGCCCTTTAATGTAACAGTGTCATCGCTTGAAGCTAATGTTGAAGTTAAAATAGCATAGCTGTCTCCGGATATTAGCCCTCCAACATCATTGGTAATTTCGGTAACCCCTTTCTCAGCTTCAATGGCAACACCAGGGCTTTGTATGGTTCCGGAATTAGCAACTATATTTTTTCCGCCTGCAATTGAGCCGTAAGTTGTATCTCCTTTAAAAAGAATTCCGATGTTCGCGGTATTGGTAAGGCCGGTTGAGCCTGAATTATAGTATAATTTGTTAATGGTTGAACCGCTGATTGTACCACTGTTTGTAATTGTATAATTAGGCGACCAGACCAAAATACCCTGCCCGCCAGAAACAGAACCGTTACTTGTCACAATTATTTCGTTAGGAGAAACTGAATCGCTGCTGGCATTTTTCTGGAAAGCATTACCCGCCCAGATTGTGTCACAACTTCCAGTAACGTTAAAACTTGCAAAACCGTTTCCGTATTGCGCATCTGAAGCAGAGCTAAATATCCCTCCTTTGTTTTTGGTATAAACATAAGACTGAGGTGAATATATACCTAGAATCTTAACAGCTGTGCCTCCCAGAACAATAAATTCAGTCATTCCCTGTATGTGCGCAAGATCTGTCCCTCCGCTATTCCAAAAGTAAGTATAACCCAGCTCGGTCCAGGGGAACGAACTTCCCGCATGAACGGGAATTAAGCCATGCCAGCCGTTTGTGCCTAAAGCATCCTTCTGCCAGGTATCAAGATATGTCGTAAGATTGTCGTAAACAGTATCATCCATATCTGCTGGCTGGACGGGATTAAAAGGGTTGCTGAAAGCATAGTCGCTTGAGGTTGTTGAATAAGACTTAATATCTGGCTCGCGGGTTGGCCGCATCATGTTGTCATTATTGGGAAGAACGGCAAGCTCAACTATCATATTATGCGAAGCATCATTGTTCATTCCAAGCCCGCGCTCCAAAAGGTCGATAACTGTCGCTGCGGTTGCGCTTTGGCCGTCTAGAAATTTGGTCGCATCATTTCCGGTGGTCACCCAACTGGCATCAGTTGAAGCGCTGCCGTAAGTTGTATAATTTCCAACGCCGGTTAAAGTTTGAGTGCGCGTATTGAAAAAATTTCTTGATTTGGTAAAAGTCCTTGTAATAAGGTAGTTTGTGCCGCTATAGTTTATATAAGTAAGTCCGAAATCCGGGTCTTCGCCGGCAGGAGTTCCTTGTATCGTGATAATTTCCTTGTTGCCTGTGGTTGGATAATTAGGAATGTAATTGGTATTAACATCAATATTATTTTGCGCATTGGTTACAGATTCGCTGTATGTTTCGGCAAAAACTAAAGAGCGAGCAACAAAAATTAACAGTAGAAAAATGCCGCAGATAAAAAACCTGGGATGGTTGGAATAAAACATTGTAAATATTATACTTTTATTTATCAAAAATTCAAATTTATTGCTAAGAATATGGCGGGAACCGAATATTTTTTTCAACCCGAGCCTAGACCTTAACCTGTGCCCTAATTGCTTCTATCCTCTTTAAAATTGGCGGGTGGCTGTAATTGAGAAAAACTTTTACCGGGTGCGGGGTTAGATTAGAAAGGTTATCAACGGTAAGTTTTTTAAGGGCGGCTATGAAACTTTCCGACTTTTTATAAGTTGTAATCGCAAAGGTATCCGCCTCGTATTCATGTTTTCTTGAAATTATGTTTGAGAATATTGAAATGAATAAGTTTATCGGGCTGTAAAGAAAACCGAAAAAAATCAGGCTTGCGTATATGGAAAGATTTTGCATCTTAAATGCGTCAAACAGGCCTTTGTTGTTTATGAAAAAGGAAAGTATAAAAAACATAATACCGGTTGTAATGACGGATAAAATAATTCCTTTTATAAAATGTTTCTTTTTATAATGGCCTATTTCATGCGCAAGAACCGACACAAGCTCATCTGTTGTATGTTTTTGTATAAGAGTGTCAAAAAGCGCAATCCTTCTAAATTTTCCAAAGCCCGTAAAAAATGCATTTGATTTTGTCGAGCGCCGCGAGGCATCCATTTTAAACACACCGGCTAATGCGAATTTCTGTTCCTTTGCGTAATTCTCAATTGCACTTTTTAGCTCCCCATCTTCCAGCGGCGTATATTTGTTAAAAAGAGGCATAATAATAACCGGGGCGATAAAGAGCAGAAATAACTGAAAAACTGTTACCGCAATCCAGCAATAAACCCAGGCAAAGCTTCCTGCAGCATAAAAGAACCAGAAAATTATCGAGAGAACGATTGCGCCTATAATAATAGACAAGATAAGGCCTTTTATGATATCCGAAATAAACGTTTTTAAAGTTGTTTTGTTGAAGCCGTATTTTGCCTCTATCACAAAAGTGTGATATGCGGAAAAGGGAATACTTAAAAGCTGAAGCATCATCCCAAGAATTCCCGTAAATATCAAACCGGTTAGAATGGGCCCCTGGCTGAAACTTCTTGCAATATTATCGATAAAGTTAAAACCTCCCGCCAATATAAAAAACAAAGTAATAATTACGGAAATCGTATCTTTTATAAGATGAAAATTTGTATTTTCTTTAAGATAACCTTGCGAAAGCTTGTATTTTTGCGCGTCATAAAAACCTTCAAACTCTGAAGGTAAATCGCCGGATGCGTTTTTGACATTAAGGCGCTCTACAATTAAGCTAAGCAGATATTCTATTACTATAATGGATACGATTATTAGTAAATATATATTCATACTATTCGTCTATGGGTTACGGTTACGTTAAAATCAAATATTAAAAATCAAAGTCTAAAATGACAATGCAAAATGAAAATATTCTCTAAACATTTTAATTTTAATCTGTAATTTTGATTTTTGCATTTTGATTTTTAATTTACAAACCGTTACCATTATTAAAAGTATTATATCAGATAAGTAAGCTATGTATTTATAAACTTTTCCTTCCACCTGCTGATTTCTCCTTCGAGCATCGCTATTTCCTTGTCCATTTCGGAAACTAACCCTTCATAATAACGGATTAGCTCTTCCCCGTGGCGAGGATTTTCCAGAACGCGCGCTTTTGCGTAGCGCTCAAGCTCGATTTTTTCTTTTTTCTTGCGCAATTTTTTAATCTTATTGGAAATTACTTCATTATGCTTTTTTACTTCATCCTCGGTCAATTCTTTCTCTTTCTTTTCTTCCTGTTGATAAATCCTGTCCACTTTTTCCTTACTGCCTGAGTCTGATGTCTGAGGCCTGATGTCTACAGCCTGTTTTCTATCTTGTTCCTTTTTATGAAGATAATAATCGAAATTACCGGGAAACTTTGTAATGCGCCCGTCTTTTACTTCAAAAACACAATTGGCAACGGATTTCACAAAATAGATATCATGGCTTATAAATACAATTGTTCCTTCATACTCCGTAAGCGCCTTAATCAGCGCATCAACAGCGTCCACGTCAAGATGAGTGGTAGGCTCATCAAGCAAAAGAAAGTTGGGCGGATTTATAAGTAATTTTGCAAGTATTAACCTGCTTTTTTCGCCTCCTGAAAGCACCTTTACTTTTTTCTCTACGTCATCGCCCTTGAATAAAAAAGCGCCGAGTATGGTGCGCACGCCTTCAGCGGTAACATTTTGCCTTGCAGCAGAACAGCCTTCTTCAAGCACGGTAAAATCGGCATTTAAAACATCCATGCGGGTTTGCGAAAAATAGCCTGTTGTTACATTGTGTCCGGCTGTGCGCACGCCCTCATTTATATCGATTACGCCGGCAAGTATTTTAAGAAGAGTTGATTTACCCGCGCCGTTTTCTCCTGCCAAGACCGCTTTTTCACCCCTTATAATTTCAAAATCAATATTTTTATAAACCTGTATATCGCCGTAGGATTTGGAAATATTGGTAAGCGCAATTACCCTATGCCCGCTTGGCCGGGTTTGCGGAAAATGAAAATCTCTTATGCTTTCGCGCCGGTCCTCAGGCACAACAACCAGCTCCATCTTCTCCAAAACTTTTTTCTTCGCGCGGACCTGGGAAGCTTTGTTCGGCTGGGCATGAAACCTGTCAATGAAGCGCTGGTATTGTTCGCGGACGCGTTCCTGCTCTTTAGCCTGTTTTAGCAGGTGGCTGCGCTGTTCATCCAGAATTTTACGATACTGTTCGTAATTACCTTTTATTTTGGCAATTTTCCCATTTTCCAGGATAATTGAATAATTCGTAACTTCATTCAGGAAAACTTTATCGTGGGAAATCATCACAAACGTGCCTTTATAGTTCGTAAGATAATCCTTAAACCAGAGCGCGGCATTTAAATCGAGATAGTTAGTAGGTTCATCCAAAAGAAGGCAGTCATAATGGCAAACTAAAAGTTTGGAAAGTAATACTCTCATCTGCCAACCGCCGCTTAACTCTTTTATCGGGCGGTTGAAATCTCTCTCCTTAAAACCCAAACCGCTTAATACAATTTTGCCTTTGTATTCAAGTTCAAAAAGGCCAAGGGATTCAAGCTTGTGCATTATGTCGCCGTAATGTTTTGTTGCGGTTTCATTGGCTGCCTCAAGCGCTTCTTTTTCTTTCTTAAGCCTGGTAATCTCTAAATCGCCTTCAATTATTTCTTGTAACACCGTGCGTTCCGAATGGAAGCTTGACTCTTGCGGCAGGTAACCTATGCGGGTATTCTTGTTAAACTGAATTGAACCTTCAGTTGCGTCAGTTTCGCCAAGTATAATATGAAAAAGGGTAGACTTGCCTGCCCCGTTAGGGCCCAGGAATGCAATCTTCTCGCCTCTATTTATGGTTATTGAAACACCCTTAAATAAATCACGCTTGCCGTAACTTTTAGTGAGCCCATGTAAAGCAATCATATTTTAGTTAAATTAAAGATTTTTTCGGCAGCAGATACCAGATAGCAGTTAAAATTATCTGCCTGGCTGCAATCTACCGTATGCTATCTATTGTACGGGTTTTCGGTTTGCTTATCGCTATAACCTTCAGCAGCGCCTTCTGTAATACCACCCACAGCTTTCCCGGCTGCGCCTACGGGCTTACCTACTTCCTGGGCAGCTTTATGGACAGGCTCACACGCCATTAAGAAAAGGGGCACGATTATGCTAAGTATTATAATTTTCATCTATTCTCCTTTTTTAAAATAACTATATTTAATTATACCTTTATGTTCATTCGGGATAAAATCCGGCGCCAACGATTCTAACCTTGCTGTTAATAATTATTTTTCTAAGATACGCAATCTTTTTGGAAAATTTTTCTTCATTTGGCTTCGTCCATAAATATTCTACCCAAGCTGTATCTTTGTCTTTTACAGCATTAACTATTGTCATTTGCGCTGCTTTGGCATCGGGATTCCTGTAATTTTCTGCAGGCAAGCCCTCGGCATACTCAAAGGCAGGATTAACAAGGTCGGCTCCGGTTTCTCCCGACGTAACGAAAACGTAAGTATCTCCTGCGCTAAATTTTCCTTTCTTGTCGGCAACAGCATCAAGGCCGGCCTGGCCCTTGGTTTTGATTAATTCAGCCGCTTCATCAACTAAATTTTTTACTGATTGTTTCTTTTCCTGATATTTTGGCACTTCTGCATTAACCGCACTGATAAAAAATAAAAAACAAGAAGCCAAAGAAAGACAAATCGCTAATCTTATTTTTTTCATTTTTCATCTCCTTTTTTATTTACTGTTTTATAACCAAATCCGACGGCTTTATCTGCTCGGTTGAGCTTAATATTTTTGCTTTTGAGAATTTTGGCTGCACTTCCGATATAATAATGTCGCCGATTTTTGTTTTTTCCGCGCCCAGCTCAAGGCCTGTTTCAGGGTCAACCAAAGCATCGCCTTTTCTGCACACGATAAAGGTTTCTCCGTTTAGTATCCCGGTTTCAGCACCGGCATTTATATAAACCAGCCCGTCTTTTACCGTAACTACTCTTCCCTGCCAGGGAATCATTGCTAATCTTTGAGAAATATAATCGACCGACCTGTCTATTGCAATTTGCGTGGCTTTCCCAAGAGGGGTTTTTCTAAAACTGGAACTGCCCACGCTGAAAGAGCCGCTGTAACCTACGGAAAAGCCTGACGCATCAGCAAGGCCTTCCACTCTTTTTGAATCAAGTATTTCTCCTGTTGTTGAATCAATAATCTGGACAATAACCGCAATATGGGCATCGGACTTACCCATGCCTATACTTACGCCATGAATGCTTAAACCCTGGTCTCCGCCTTTGGTGTTTTCTTCAAATTCGGTGATATTTCCGGTTATAAGTATCTGCGCGGGTATAATTTTTCCTTTCTTTGCGGAAAGAGACTTAGCCATACGGCCGCTTTCTGCAAGATCCTGTTCAGAAAGCACAGCCCCTAAATCCTTGCGGCTTAAGACAGTAAACATTCCGCTTTGTATGAGGGCATCGCTTAACTGCGCTGAAAAATCATCGCCAAGAGCAATGTATGAATTTATACCGGAAGTGTTTTCAAAACGCGCAACTGCAATTGTTTTTTTAGGTCCGGGCAGCCTGCCCGATTGGGATTGGTTTTGCGCAAAAACGCTTGCGCCTGCGGAAAATAGAAAGAAAAATACCAATAAAGGAAAAATATTTCTTTTAACCATAACACCTCCTTAAATGAGCAGGCGATTTACGGCAACGAAGTGAACGTAAATCGTAGGCGTAAGCCGTCTGCGAATTAACCCCGCACCTTTATCTTATTCTGAAAGAATATATCCAAAGGTGCGGGGTCAAATTCGGTCTAGCATTTTCCTGCGCTAGAACGGCTTGGAAAAATGCTGACCTTATTTGATTATAAGCAAAAAACTAAAATATTCAATTTAAATATAACCAGTTTGGCTATAGCGGGTAATGGCAGGCAAACGAGCGGCCATCCCGCTTTGTTAAACCAGGCACTTCATCTATGCATTTCTGCCTGGCATAAATGCAGCGTGTATTGAAAACGCAACCTGAAGGAAGTTTAGTAAGGCCGGGTATTTCTCCTTTTAGTATTATGCGTTTCTTTTTGGTTTGCGTGCAAATTACAGGTATGGCAGAAAGAAGAGCTTCGGTATAAGGGTGTATCGGGTGTTTATACAAATCGCGGCTTTGGGCTATTTCCATTATTTTACCAAGATACATAACTATAACCCTGTCGCTTATATACTCAATCACCCGCAAATCATGGCTGATAAAAAGATAGGTTAAATTGAATTTCTCCTTTAGCTCTTCGAATAAATTAAGTATCTGGGCCTGGATTGAAACATCTAAAGAAGCAATTGGCTCATCGGCAATAATAAGTTTCGGCGTGAGCGAAAGAGCGCGCGCAATTGCTATACGCTGGCGCTGGCCGGTTGAAAACTCATGCGGATAGCGCTTAACTGTTTCTTTTGAAATGCCGACCAAATCCAGAATTTTTTCTGCTTTAAGGAGCGCTTCTTTTGCGCCGGATAAACCATGAATAACGAATGGCTCACTTATTGTGCTGCCTATTGTCATATGGGGGTTAAGCGATGCGTAAGGGTCCTGAAAAACAAACTGGATGTTACGGCGGATTTGTTTTAATTGCTTCCCGTTTACAGAAGTTATATCATTTCCTTCAAAAAAGATTCTGCCGGTTGTTGGAACAATAAGCCTTGCAATTATTTTTGCCAAGGTAGATTTACCGCACCCGCTCTCGCCGACAAGGCCCAAAGTTTCGCCACATTCAACAGCAAAACTTACATCGTTTAATGCGTGGATAAGCGCGCCTTTAGATTCAAAAAATCCGGCCTTTGCCGGAAAGTATTTAGTTATGTTTTGGGCTTTTAGAAGTTCACTCATATTATTTATTTACGGCACGCAACCAAATGACCTTTTTTTGTCTCTAATAACTGCGGGGCCGCATCTTTGCAATTCGCATTATTTTCCGGGCACCTCTCATAGAATATGCAACCCTTAGGCAGTTCTGTTAAGGGCGGGACCGAGCCTTTCAGGGTATTAAGTTTTACATCTTTATCTTCCAGCTTTGGTATGGAATTAAGCAATGCTTTTGTGTAAGGATGCAATGGCTCGTTAAATAAATCCTGCGTAGACGCATATTCAACGATTACTCCCGCATACATAACCGCAACAAAATCAACCCGCTCTGCAACCACGCCAAGATCGTGTGTTATCAGGATAACCGCTATTTTAGTTTTGTTTTGCAGATTTGCTATAAGCTCGAGTATCTGCGCCTGCACTGTAACATCGAGCGCAGTTGTCGGCTCATCAGCGATTAAAAGGCTTGGAGATGAGGCAAGCGCCATGGCAATTAATACGCGTTGGCGCATTCCTCCGCTTAACTGGTGCGGATAATCTTTAATTCTTTTGGATGGTTCGGGGATACCTACGTCTGCCAGTAATTTTATAACTTCATTGGTTGCTTCTTTTTTGTTTAAATTACGGTGCAATTCTATTGCCTCTCTTATCTGTTCGCCTATCGTAAAAACCGGGTTAAGCGCCGTCATCGGCTCCTGAAAAATCATAGAAATTTCCTTTCCGCGGATATTACGTAATTCTTCCTGCGAAAGCTTTAATAATTCCTTACCTTTATATAATATACTGCCGGCTGTTATTTTGGCGCAATTTGGGAGCAACTGCATAATCGATAAAGCTGTAACAGTTTTACCGCAGCCGCTTTCGCCGACAAGGCCCAGGGTTTTACCCTCTTCCAAAGAAAAATTTATTCCTCTGACCGCTTTTACCTCGCCTGCATCGGTGAAGAAAGAAGTATGTAGATTGTTGATTTTTAGTAAAATTTCACTCATATATTTATTAGCCCTCAGCTATCAGCCATCAGCCACTGATAGCTGAAACCTGACGTCTGATAGCTTTTATATTTTTAATTTAGGATCCAGCGCCTGCCTGATTCCTTCGCCAAGAATATAATAAGAAAGGCAGGTTATAAATATTGCTATGCCGGGAAACAAAATAAGCCACCAGGCAACTTCCATATACTCTCTTCCGCTCGTTAGGATGTTGCCCCAGCTTGGGGTGGGCGGCTGCACTCCAAAACCAAGAAAACTTAAACCGGACTCCATAAGTATTGCGCCGGCAACACCTAGAATAAAAGATACATAAACCGGCGCAAGCGCATTAGGCAGAATGTGCCGGAAAATTATCCGCGCATCAGAGGCACCTATCGAACGGGCAGCCTGGACAAATTCTCTTTCCTTTAAGGTTAAAAATTCAGCACGAACCAGTCTCGCTATAGACATCCAGCCGGTTAAGCCTATTACAAACATCACAATCCAAATACTTGGCCCAACTATAGCAAGCACCGTAAGCAGCAAGAAAAAAGTAGGCACTGAAAGCATTATATCTACCAGGCGCATAATCAATGAATCAATCAACCTTCCGTAATAACCGGAAATACTTCCCAAAATAACCCCGATTATCGTTGCTATAGCTATCGCAATAAAACCTATAGATAAAGAGATACGCGTTCCGTAAATCATCCGGCTTAACACGTCTCTACCTAAATCATCTGTGCCTAAAATATGCATAGCTCCCGGAGACTGCAGGACTTGCCCCATATTTATAATATTAGGGTTGTAAGGGGCCAAAAACGGCGCAAAAACCGCAACAGCGAAAAGCCCAAACACAAGGATTCCGCCTATTACCGCAAGCTTGTTTTTCTTAAATCTTTTCCAAAACATATTTGTTTCAAATTCTAAACACTAAACTCTAAATCCTAAACAAATACAAAATTTTAAACTCAAAACATTTTGGATTTATAACTTTTGGATTTTGAGTTTGTTTAGAGTTTAGGGTTTCGAGCTTAGGATTTATCATTTTACTCTTATCCTCGGGTCTGCAAGTGCGTATCCTATATCCGCCAATAAATTGCCAAAAAGCGTAAGTATGGATACGATAACTACTTCAGCCATAATTATATGGATATCTCTTGCCATTGCTGCCTGATACAGAAGCTGGCCTACGCCCGGAATGGCAAATATAGTTTCGAAAATAACACTTCCGCTGATTAGCCCGGGAACAGAAAGCCCTGTAATGGTTATTATCGGAAGGATTGCGTTTCGTAGCGCGTGCTTATAAATTACTTTGCCTTCGGGTAAACCCTTTGCTCTTGCTGTCACTATGTATTCCTGGCTTAAAGCTTCCTGCATGGTGCTACGCATATAGCGCGATATACCGACTAAACTTCCAAAAACAGTTACAAATATGGGTAAAAATAAGTGGCGCGTACTGTCTAAAAATTTATGGAATAAAGATAAATTTTCATAGTTCAAAGATTTTATGCCTGAGACGGGAAGAATATTCAACCATACGCCTAAAACAAGCTGCAAAATAAGTGCGAGCCAGAATACCGGCATAGCAAACCCCACAAATACGCCAGCTGTTGTCACCTTATCGGATAATGAATTTGGCTTAACTGCGGAGTGCACTCCTATAGGAACCGCGATAAGAAAAATAAAAAACATGGAAATGCTGTTTATGAGAATTGTAATGGGGAGCCTTTCTTTGATTTTATCCCAGGCGGGCCTGGAATCGCTTGAAAACGACCTTCCAAAATCAAATTTTGAAAAGTTTTTAAGCCAGATAAAGTATCTGATATGAACGGGCTTATCCAGCCCCCATTGTTTTTCGTAAATTGCCCTTATCTCCGGCGTCATTCTGGGGTTTAAATCAGATAAAACATCAGTTGGTTTTCCAGGCGCTAAATTTATAAGGAAAAAAGAAACAAGGGTTATGCCGAAGAATGTAATAAGAAGTTCAACTGTTTTTTTTGATAAATAAGTTAGCATGTTATATTAAGTGTCACGTAACACGTATCATGTATCACGTCTTTTAAATAACCTGTTACGTGTTACTTGCGACCTGTTACGTTATTTCGCTATTGTATACTTCTGCATCCGCCTTGGGACATACCACTTCTCTATATTATATCCTATCCCTATTGGCGCAGGCTTAATGCCTTCAAACCTTGAGCTTACTATAGGCAGGCTATCCGGCACATATAAAAAGATATATGGCAATTCTTCAGCAAGAATCTCCTGAATCCTGAAATAAGCCTGTTTTCTTTTTTCGATATCAAAAGTCCTTCTTCCCTTTTCAAGCAACTCGTCCACTTCCGAATTTTTGAAACTTACAAAATTTAATTCTTTGTCTTTTATTTTTGTAGAATGCCAGATATCATACTGGTCCGGGTCAAGCCCTATACTCCAGCCCAAAATAACAGCTTCAAAGCGTTTTTTGTCTATAAACCAGTTAATAAACGCCGACCATTCGAGCTGCCTGATATTAACTTTTATGCCGATTTCTCTAAGCCTGTATTGTATTATCGTTGCGGTTTTTATCCTTACGGTATTACCCATATTGGTAAGTATTGTAAACTCGAATTTCTTGCCGTTTTTTTCCAAAATGCCGTCGCCATCCGTATCCTGCCAGCCTGCTTCTTTTAATAATTCTTTTGCTTTTTGCGGGTTATATTCGTACTTTTTTACGTTGGGGTTATACGGCCAGGTATCCGGCACATAAGGCCCGGTTGAAACACTACCCATGCCCAAAAGAACCCCCTTAACAATTTCCTCCTTATCCAAAGCGAAAGCAATTGCCTGTCGGATCCGTTTATCGCAAAACCATGGGTGCTTAAGATTAAAACCAAGGTAGGTATAGGTAAAGGAAGGGTACCTGAATTTTTTGTAATTTTTCCTGAAGAATTCAGTTTCAGTTTGTTTTTGATACTGCAAAGGCGATAGGCCTATCCAGTCAAGCCCTTTCGTCTTAAGCTCAAGAAAAGTTGTTGCCGGATCAGGTATAATTCTTATCACAACGCCGTCAAGATAGGGTCTTCCCTCAAAGTAGTTTTCGTTTGCCTCAAGCATTACTTTTTGTCCGGGAATCCATTCTTTAAATTTAAACGGCCCTGTACCTATGGGTTTTCTGGAAAAACCGGTTTTATTTATATCTTCTTTTTCCAGAATATGCCTGGGCAAAATCACGAGGCTTCCCCAGCTGGCAAGGGCAGGAGCATACGGCTTATCATAAGTTACCCTAAAAGTATATTTATCCAGGACCTCTGCTTTTTTTACCTGAAAATAATCCTCTTTGTATGCGCTTAACGTTTTCTCGTCGATAATAGTCTTATAACCGAATAAAACATCGTCTGCCGTGAATTCAACTCCGTCCTGCCATTTTATTCCCTTCTTAAGATGAAAAGTTATAATAAGCCCGTCTTCGCTTATGTCCCAGCTCTTCGCCAAATCACCTATCAAGGTAAGGTCTTTATCGTATTTAACAAGGCCGTTGAATATAAATCCGCTTACTTCATGCGATGCGCCGTCTGAAGAAAGCATAGGTATCAGGTTGCTTGCTTCGGCGCTTGAGCCAATTATTATTTTGTCGCCGTAGGAAGGATTATCGGTTTGGTTCTCGGTGTGTGCGGGTATGCTGACAGAAAAAAATAAAGCAGAAAAAATAAAATATACCCTGCAAAGATGGCGATAAAAATACATAAGGGGAAACGAAAAAATTTATCTTACAAATACTATGGAATCCCTGTAAATTATACAAGCATGCTTAGCAATATAAACAATGGCTCGTTGAATTCGATACCCACCCTGTAGCTATCATTCTCTTTTCTTGACCAGCGCACTTTTCCTTCCAGCATAAGCGGTACTTTCTTCTTTGTGGTTATCTCTATCCTTACTTTGGCGTCCACAGGAAGAAGCTTGGTTGTTTCAATGCCTAACCCTTTAGGGCTTATATCCTTGCAAACAAATGTTCCGGAAGATATATCCTTAAGCACATACCTGCCGGGCATTGAGCAAGTAGTCCTGTCAAATACCCTTTTTTCGTTGAAAGCCCGTTTTGCCATGGTGCATGCCTCCTTTTATACTTAGTATTTAAACCACTCCGTAAGCATTATATTATCTTCTCAAGGCTAAAAGGCAAAATTTTGTTAAAAGAAACTCCGGCGCGCCATTTTCCACGAACGTTATTGCACCAGCAAATTTTTCCTTCAACTTCAATAAGCCCGCTCTTAAGATTAAAAAGTTGCATTCTAAGGTTACTGTTAATTGCTAATGGCTCTGGCGCCATGATGCCTGCGCCTCTATAACTTATATCGTTGCAGGATATATCCTGAAGCTTCCCGTCGCTGGATTCGCATTTGCCTTTCAGGAAACAGCTGAATCTCTGATACGCACGCCTATAACCGTAAAAATCCTCGTTCATTGTGCACCTCCATTTGTCCCGACCAACGCCCGGGATGCAAACTTGTTATAATAATTTTACCTTTTACTAAAATTAAATCAACTATGTTAATTTTTTTATTTATCCTCACCTCCTGTTTACGGCTTATGATTTAAGCCGGGTTCTTTAATTGAGCCTTCTCTGTCGCCGCCTCCCAAAGCCTGGGTATTTCCCCGGTAAACAGCCCTGAGGGCAGTAGGGAAAAATCTGTTTAACGCTGCAATAAAAAAAAGCGCGATAAGAAATAATTGCATAGTAATAAATATGCTGTTGCTTTTATCGGAATCGGGTTGTGCTGCGGGTTCAGTTAAATAAATCCTCAAGCGGTTGCTGCGGCTAAGTGCACTCTGGCAATGAGCCAAAGTAACCGGGAAAAGGTATAAAGGAGAAACACCCATTAGAGCGTCGTCGTAGACATAATCCAATGTATTACGGAATATTTTACGTTGATAATAGGTTTTGCCCTGTTGTATTTTTTCTGCCATGCGGCATATGAACGCATCTATTTTGTCAAGCGGGGTCGTAGGATTGTCTTCAAAACTGTGCAGTAAGAATGACGCTGTATCTTTAACAGCTTGCTGCAGCTCGGGTAAATCCAAAGCGAGAAATTCCGGAAATCTTTTAGTATCGTTTATAATGCAGCTGGCTATTTCCTGTAAAAATACCTCTACACCTTTTAACAAGTGAGTAAATCCTGACTCGGTGTCAATGCGGACAGGCCAAATCATTCCTTCTTCTTTGGTGCGTTCATAGGCGATATAATTATTATGCGTAAAATCAAGAATACCAAGGCAATAATCCATAGCCAGGCGCATAAAGAAAAGATAACGGAAGTGGATAAATTTTTGCGGCTCTGCCACGAAACGCTCACAAAGAGCTTGGCTAAAAAAAGTATGATGCTCTAAATATTCAAGATAACCAAAGGCGCCGAATTCATCCTGGGCACAACGCACATTATAGCTTGGAAGCCCTATCTTTTTCACCAGAAGAGAGAATTCTCCTTCCAGAAAAACAGCATCGTAAGGTTTATAAATTATTTTGCGTTCTATCCTTTCTCCGGAAGCATTGAAACCGCTTAGCTCTACAAGCCTGGCGCTTTCGACAACCGCACTTGTCTCCTTAAGTAAACGCCTTAATACATTCTGCCCCGCTATATCAACGGATGAAACATCCCCTCCTACCGGAATATATTCATAGGCCTGGCTAATCTCCTGAGAATTAGGCTGTCCCTGCACAAAATAACTGAACCTTAAAAGCCCCTCTCTTATTTTTTCATCTGGCTCAAAACGCAGAGAAAGGTGTAAATCGCCAAGCCCGCTGACTGCCTTTACAACAACGGGCATATCCTTGTTAAACCCGAACCAGTCCTGCAATATATTTTGTGACAATAAAGTATACAATCGCAAAGAAAATAAATGGCTGTAAGGATAAAGCGCTTCCATGCGGCGCACGCATTCGTGCCAGGAGTTATCCTGAAGAAAAAGCAGATTTGGATTATGCGCCATGAAAGCATATGAAACAGGAACAACTGCCTGATAAAAAAGATAAAATTGGCTGTCCAAAGCCTGAAAATCCCAGGAGTTTGCTCCGGGATGTTTGAGCATCTGCGGATACACCACGGTAAAATTAAATAACCTTTCTGCCCGTAACACCGCGTAACTGAACCACAGCCTCTCGTCAAATTCAAAAAGCCTCTGCCCTAGGCGCACTTCAACCGCATGAGACTGCGGCGCATAGATATCAAATTCGTACAATTGGCTACTAGAACGAAATCCTGTATGTATAACTTCTTCGACCAAGGCCTGCTGCCCAAGAAGTGCACGCCAATTTTCTAATTGTAAACGAAAGGTGGCTTCCTCATCAGGGCATAAAGTTGCGCTGCCGGTTTCGTATTCAAAGCGCACACCGCTTTGAGAAAAAATAATATTAAGACGCACGTCCGGGCGGCTGATTTCATTTTCATTAAGCGCAGCTGTAAGCGCAAGGCTCGCATAATCAAAACTTGAAGGCAAATAAATACCGCGCCCGGCAGGTTGCGCGCTTTCTCCTGCTACCCATTGGTCATAACCTAACTCGCTGATTCTTTCGCTCTCATCCTGCGGCAAAATTCCATCTGAAGGAATAAAAACTTCTGCGTTCCACTCATTGTCAATCCCTTTGAGAATAAGGAGGGCTTTTTCTGTATTGTTAAATAATATTTCTACTCTGCCTTCAGGGTTAATATGCAAAGCTTTTAATAATCCTTTCTCTTTTAAGGCTCTTACGATTAATTCCAGCGCAGCATCAAGCTGAAACATAATTTTTCCGCCCTTAAAGTGATAGTTCACATCTTTCAAGAGCCCCGAAAGGGTGCTTAAAGAAACTACTCTAGTTTTAAGTAACGCCTGCACCAGACAGTTATTACGAAATAGCCTGCGATAAAGTAATCTTTCTACAAATATGTCGGCAACCAAATGATTAAACCAGTGAGGGAAACTCATAAAGGCAAAAAGTTCATGCAGCAAGGTAGCAAACGGAAGGCTGTTGTGGTCAGTAATAAATACGGTCAAATCATCCCCGCCAATATAGCTAAACCCATAGATTGATTCGACATTTTCCTCAAGCATAGCTATAATCGGCGGTCCGCGAACCAGACGAACAGTGCTTATTTCCAGCAACCGCAATATATGCCTTGGAAATAACCAAAGCAGACGAAGAAGCTGATGCTGCCAGCGGCTAAACTTATAATATCCGGAAATAATTTCCGGGAAACGCTCGATGCCGATTGTTTGCACATTATTGCGGTAACATGCGTCATGATTAATAATACGCAATATTCCTTCTTCTTTGGCGGAGCTTATTTGAGCATCGCGTCCGGATGCAAGACGAAACTTATCTTTTCTTCCTAAAGAAAATTTTATTAACAATGCTGCGGCTGACGCAAGAACAAACACAAAAGCAAGTGATGAAATATTTTCATTTTTATTGTCTGCGCCTGGATTCTTCAGATTTTTAGAATATATTTTTCTATCCGAAAGCCGGGATTTTCTTTCTCTAAACTCAGAAACATACATATAAATATGGAAAGGCAGCCTTTTTAAGGAAAATAAATTAATCAGCAGGTATAAAATTATAAAAATCTGCATAAGAGGATCGTTAAACGCTGTAAAAAGTATTGATGAAATTAATACAGCGCCTGATAATTGCAGGGTTTCGCTTAAAATTAATTCTATTTTTTCAGGAGCTTCATAGGGCGTGAGGAATACGGGGAAAAACATCCTTTTTACGAGGCGGGCAATAATTACGCCTGCGATTATAAATACCGCGCCAAGAAGCATTGTTATAAGAAGAAACATAGCATACAAATCATACGAATTATTTCTGTCTGCTGCAATTGACGAATTAGCTGCTTGCGCCATATCTATTTTATCCATAATATTTTTTGCGTAAGAAGATAACGTAAAAGGGTATTCTAATGGGAAAAGGCTATTTTCGTCTGTGTTTTGCCATTGCCTTGTTTTAAAATGGTTAATGCGGCTGACCCAAAACCTGGCAATGCAATTCGCAGATAAAAATATAATGATTGAAAATACAGCGTTTGCTAAAATTACCGTGAGGAAAAAATTGCTGGAATTTTGCACAAATGTGACACCTCTATCGTTTAATCTTTTCATAGCTATCGCTGTGATATCGTCAATCCCTATACCCTCCCCATTAAATACCCTTAACACTATCCCTAAACTTTCATATTTCGCTACTAAAGGAAAATCTACCTCTCTGTGCTGTTTAATCCGATAGTCTATCCTTTTCAAATCGCTTTCTCTTGCCCTAGTTAATAAACGTTTTCTAGCAACTTCGGCATCCACTTCCACATAAATAACTGTAGACAACCAGAGGTTATGCTCTGTAAAAAAGGTTTGAGACAATTCTATGGGTCCGGCATACCGTGCATTCCAGTCAATTATTACCCCGCGAGATAAGTCTACACCATTGTCTGCTATATATTCACTAATCATTTCAACGGCATGGCGCGGTATGTCTTTTGTATGCGGATATTTCCCATGCATTACCCTTAGGATATCTCCTTTGGATAGATGAGGGGTGCCTATTTTTTTAGATAAACGATCGGCTATAGAGCTTTTGCCGGCGCCAGGATAACCCATAACAAGTATAAGCGGTGCCTCTGCCGCATTTATAAGATGAAGGCTGTTTAAAAAACTATCTACGGTTTTTAGAGCGCAGGCCTCGTAGGTAGATAGGGTTTTCTTTTTTGATGGGTACTGCGCTTTCAAACCCAAAAAGTAGTTTTGAAAAACCTCTGTTATTGCCCCTCTAACCCCTATATCTAAAACAGATTGAAGTACTCCCGCGGTTCTTTGCACATACAAAGAGGCATATCTTTCAGCTATTTCAGCTGGCGCCAAATTATTATACGCAGCAACAAATTGCTCCCGTTCGCCCGCATGGCTTGCTACTCTCTCCTGCATCCTCTGTCGAGCTAATTCTTTTTCCTGGACAGTAACAAAACATTGCTTAGCAAACATCCCTTTATAAGCACCTAAAAGCTTCGCTGTATTTTTTGCCGTTCCGGGCAATTCGTCAAACCACGCGGAGATTAGCGCTGGCCATTCATTTTTTTCTGTGTTTCTTACTAACCGCTCACAATAATTTCTCGTCGCCTCATGATACAATTCATCTATTTTTGCGAATAATACATCTTTATCGCGAGCTATTCTATTCCAAATAATAGCATATCCTCTTACATAACAATTAACTGCATGAGTCCATATGGCAAGATTATTTCCTGATAGCTTTGCTTGCAATAAATTCCTACCACCTTCAAAAATATCCAGCTCAGCCAACAAACGGCAAGGGTCTTTACGTTGAAAAGCAGAAAGCCTCCGCCACGACTCATCAAGCTGAAAAAGCCAATCATAATCAACTAAAGCTAATGCCGGCCTTCCATTTCGATAACATGCTACATATTGGCCTTCTACCGGAGGGCTTCTGTTTCCTAATTCTTTCAATGTCACATAACGATCGTAAAGAGCACACAAATCGATAAAAGCATTATTCATACCTGCGTTAGATAACATTGCCTCTGACCAATTACCATAATCTCCTCTTATCCCTGAATTAATTTCCTCAATGACATTGATATAGTTATATCCTCCTGATTCTGAGACTAAAAATAAACCGTCAGTATACGCATATGGAATATTCAGGCCGTATCTTTGACTCACAAAGTTAATAAAAGCCGAGTGAGACATGCTAAACCTTTCTTCTTTTATATATCCTTTCATCCCTGCACTTTCATAACGACTACCGAATTGGTTAATAGAATTCCAGCTGTCTATTTTGACAAAAACAACCCTCGGGCGGCCGGACGATACCAATGGATGTCTTATATTCAATTTAACAACACAATTGGCTCCATACCGTTGAATATTAAATGAAACTATTTCACCACCACTGCCCAAAAAGTCACTTATACCTTGTTCATCCAATCCTAAGAATGCCGTAACTGCCTTCCCCAAGCCACTATACACAAATTTCATCTTGAAGAGGACAGCGAAGGCTCTCTTAGACATTCTCGGAGTTGCTTCTTTAGAGTTTGGCCGGCTTGCGCCTTTCTTATGCCTGTATGAGATTCTAAGATCGGGGCTATATGGATCTAACAAATAATCAATACCTGAGGTTTGTACAATTTCCGCGACTAAATCCTTATCTCGCTCTGTATGCGCTCGTTTATTTTCTGCACGATGCCGCATAGTTTCCTTTTCGATAAATTCCTGCGGTTTTTTAATGCCGGTAACTGACAGTAGGTCTATTCGCTGCTGCTGTGTACGTTCACAAAATGGTTTATCAAGGTATGCAAGTATACGCTGCGCCAATCCATTTACATCAGGGAATTCCTGATCAATTGTAAAACCTAAGTCCTCATCCGGAATAAAATCGAATTGAAGTCTATCGATAAGCCAACTTGTGGCTTGCGGCCCATCAATACCTTCGGCCAACTTTAGGGATACCTGGAAAGGGCTCTTGGGGTTGTATCGCTTTACGGAAAAACTCGCTTCGTCGTCAAAAGAGCTATCATTGCCTCCTTCCCCTAATTCATCCCCCACCTTTACAATTTGACCAATATTTATACCGAGGAATTCAGCGATAGCAACAAGGCCGCGCATTTTTGAAGCGTTAGGATTAACTATATCAATACGGTGGCTAGACTTAATTACAAAAAGGCTTAAATTTTCTCTCTCAAAATATTTTCTTAAATCTGTTGCTGTTTGTTCAATATATTTTGATTTTTTTCTTCCCAACTTAATCTGAACCGAATTTCTGGTTGCCGAGATATCTTTGCTTGATAAAATTACTTGTTGAAATAATAAACTCAGGGGATTGTGACACAAGCTATTCATGAGCACGTCCGGCTCCATGCCCAACTCTAAATCCAATATCTTGCGTCCATTCCTCCTTTCAAATTCATAATAGCTATAAACGCTTGCTCCGTTTTCGCCACATATAAATATCCTTCTACATAAATCATCCGTAAGACAAATTCCAATATCGTTTAATCGGTTGAAGAATACCCTATTTACGCTTTCGTGGCTACGGCTTGTAGCGAGTATCAAGATGCCGCCTTTCTCCAAATATTCAATACATTTACGCAACATCAATTCATCTATCGGCTTAGATGAACTTTTAATCGTACCATCAACATCTAAAGCGACAGCTTTGTATCTTTTTTGAAGCGCCAGCTGCAACCGTGTCCTATGATTTTTTTTCTCATTAACTTCTCTTTTTTGTAAAAAATCATTAAATTTCTGCTTATACCTTAAAGCGAACCAGAAAAGTAAGGTAAATAAAATTAAACTGCAAAGAGATAATATGCTTAATATCCATTGGGAACTATTCTCATTGGCATTAAAATCATTAACACTATTTTCTCTTTCATCCATAAAACCCCAGCGTTCATTTGCCTCCGGTTGAGTTCCTTGTATAGCCCTTATTTTATCCGAGAAAAACTGCGAAAAAGCATTTAGAAATAATTTCGCTTCATCAAGGCTTAAATTATATTTATCTACTATCATTGCGGCTACTCCCCTTAACATACGCATAAGCTCTCCGGAGTAAGCCATATTTTCAAGAAACCCCTGAAAAGATATTGCTCCGGCATGAGAAGAAATATATTGCTGGAGTAAATCATCGGTAACTATTTGCTCAGAAAATCCATTTTCAATCAGCAAAAGATTCATTTCAGCTATATACAGATTTCTAAACGCAGTCATGTCTCCAGAAGCAATTTCAACCGCTCTTTGAGCAAGCCTTAATTCATTCTCATATTTTTTAATCACAGAAAGCTTTTCTGCGATATTTATAGCTGACAGCTTATTTTCTCCTGAAGCAACAAGGGGCTTTCTTGCAATAACGCACCCGACTGCAACCTCTTCATAAAAACTCCCGCTTGTAACTCCTGAGCTTGGAATAAGCCGAGTGTTACCGTGTATGGAGACACTGCTGTTAAACATTTGCGAGATAGGGTAAGCTTTTCCTCTTTCATCATACATTGCATTATGGCGGGTTTCTCGTTCTACTGTGGCGTTACGGAAAATCTCTCCTTTGTATAGAATTTCAAAACCGGCAAGTTTTAGATAATGAACAAGTTTGAGAGTAAAATAATAATTGGCATCAAAAGTGTATTGGCTGCGTAGACGGGCGCATTCTTCGTCAAAATGCCTTCCGGAAGCCTGTCTTCTTGCTTCAAGCTCGTGAATTTTTCTTGAGCCTTCATTGGAAATAAAAAATGCATTAAGATTGCCACAGAAGCCGTATCTTAATGCTTTTAGTTCCGGCTCAAGAGGCCCGACATTTACAAGCATATGCTGGAAATTTATAAATATACTTCCGGGCGCTGCTGCTTCAAAAAGTTTTTGCGCTGCTATGTCAGGACGTATAAGAGTATCCCAAGCGTCAATGCTAATATAAATATCAGCTTCGCGCGCTTGGGCAGGATACGCTCTCTCCACATCCATAACTACGATTGCTTCTGCTAAACCTTTCCTTTGCGCGGTTAAAAGATGCGCCTGGCTATGGTCAGATAAAATAACTGTATTGTTCAGCCTAAAATCCTCGCCCATAATTTCTTCCAAGAAGCCTTCTCCTGCCATAAGATCAACAATGCGAAACCCTCTTATAGGAATACCCAATCTCACAAACGGAGCTTGAAGTGCGTTTCTAAAAGCCATTGCTTCAACCATACGAGCACGACCGGGCTTTATCTCTTTGCTCTCGGGCACCCATTCTGTAAGCGCGCGCAGCCTTTCTTCTTCCTGTGCTGAAAGCACATAGGGAACATACTTTTTAAGGCGCTTTGGCAAAACCAGATCTTTCGGCATTTCGTTGCTGCATCCGTCAGTTGTAAACCTGGGTACTTCAACTCTTATTTTTGCTTTCCCCGGCTCTGATAGATGCTGAATCTCTGCGCCGGTTGAAAAAATTTGCTCTGCTAAATTACTCTGAGAATTTTTACCGCAGCAGTTTTTAAACTTTTTCCCGCTTCCACAAGGACATGGCTCATTGCGTCCGGTTCTTCCCCTATCGCCTCCTTTATCGCGGTGCTTTCTGCCGGACATAAGTAAAATATTTAATCCATCTTTTAATGGGTTAAAATCCGGCAAGGTTTTCCTCTCGTATCCGGCTGATACAAATGCGTAAGCAAATTTAATCCTCATCAAATACAGAAGAAGCAAGCCTGAAGCAAACAATAAAATAAGTAAATAAAAATACGGATTAAGCGCTTCATTCTCTGTCGGCGTTGATTCATTTAATACCGCAAGCCTTTGCTTAAATTCTTCTGGCCCAACAACAGTTAACTCGTTACGGTTCCGGCTCGGCTCTAAGCTTATAAAACGAATCCCTGTTTCTTCTGAAACTACCACGTAACCATAAAGATTATTATCAATTACAAATGTTGCATTAGCATGAGCAAAATACGGCGGGCCCCTCTGGCGATTGTGGCCCATTATCAAATACGATGTTCTGCAGGCATTACAACTGCGCAGCGAATTCGCTGGTGTTAGCGCTTTCCAATCCCGATGCAAAAGATAATTCCATAGAGTTCTTTGATGATAGGAACCTTTTCTATAATGCTCCTGCAATCTTTCTAAGTCTTCGGCAGTCATAAGCGGGTTTAGGATCGGACCGGCATGGCTTGCAAGAACGCCTAACGTCCTATTTCTATAGAAAATCGGCAAAGTTTGAAACCAGGCAGCTGATAATTTATAAAAATCAAGTTCTCTAGCCTCCTCTAAAACCGAGAGCCCTTCATCAATCTGTCCAGGTATGTCGGCAATAAAATTGCCTAAATCTTTGTTCCCAAGATTCGGCGCAATATGCTTTAAGGTCTCTAAGCCTCTATTATCAAGTATCCACCTGAATGCTTCAATATCCCTTCTGGCGATCGCTTTCCATAGTTCATAGTCATGATCGCCTAAAAGAAATATTGAGCCAGCTTCTGTTTCGCTTTTAAGCATCTGCCATGTTTCAAAGGGCTCAAAATATGTTTCACTATCGTAATAATCTCCCAAATAAATCCTGCGGCCGGGAGGATAATACTTGTGTATATCATTTAACAAATTCCTAAGCCCGCTTGCGTTAGAATGAACATCGCCTATAAAAATAAGCGGATCATCTTCGCCTTTAACCTCCTCTTTTCTGCTGTTGTCGTTTTGAGATGAAAAATCTTCTGGATAACCTGTAATAACATGCCTGCCTCCAGAAATCATAGCAGTTAAAACGGGAAGGAAAATAAACAGCGATAACAGTCCCAATGACGAATGAAGAATGCCGGATTCGTTACTTTCTATCACTACAGGTAAGCCTTCTGCTGTCTTACGCATTCCAGAAACAATTAACAACCCGGAAAAATAGGATAGAATAAAAGCGGCAATCAATATGTTTAAATAAACAAAAACGGTGCTCAACAAAACAAAAGAATCATTATTACTGCCTGGCAAATGAGAAATATTTTCTTGTATGCCAAGAATATTCAAAGTTACTCCATATCCAAGAGCCCGGCCTTCTTCATTTTTAAGCACTTTTGCATTTGCGCTAAATCCTTTGCCAGCGAAGAAACTCTCAACATCTTCGGTTGAAGAGAAAAGATTAGCGAAAAGCGTTTCAAGAACATTTATTGAAGTATTTACCTCTAACAATGCTTTTGTTATTGCTTCTTCAACGCCCACTCGTAAACCAGGCGCAACTTGTATTCTGCGCGCTTCATTAAGCAGTGAAAGGCGTTCTTCCTGTGATTCCTGAAAAGGATTACCAACCATGGACAAATAAAATTCCACCTGCTGGATGAGCTGGCTAATACGGGAAAAATTATCTGCTGCCAGAGACTGGCTTACTTCTGTTAAAAAAGATTTGTCGCTGTAAAACACTTCCAGTTTTTTGCGTAAGCTATAAATTGTGAAAGACTCCGGATGATGCAACACAATAATTACTGTAGCGCTGCCGCGCAATATACGAAGCAACTCATTAATGGCTGCATTGCGCAATTCTACGTTCCAATAGTCAATTGCATAAACCATAACCGCAGCGCTGAAATAACGCGAAGGTAGTCCCGTAGCATCAGCTGAAGCCTGTTTGTAGGTTATTTTTTCTGCCCCGGGAATTACTCTCGTGTCAAGATTAAGCAAATCAAGGGCATAGACTCTTACATTCGGCAGCGCTTTGGAAATTTCTATTGAGATATATAAATCAGCGCCTGCGCCTATATCAAGCAAGGCAGGCTTTCTTTTACCAACAGTTGCATGCCTTACTGCCTCTACAATAAAATTCTTTACTTCTGCCGGATAATCTTCTCTAAATGCACCTTCTCCTTCCTGTTTTTCCCGCCAGAAATTACGCCAAAATTTTTGGTCTGCCGGAAGCGATACGGAATTACCCGCACTTAAATCTGCTTTTTCGCGCAGCCTCGCAATCCAATCTCTATATAACATAAATACGGAAAACACAAAAATTGCCGTAAAAAATAAAATAGCGGGCATGATAAAAGATGCGTTCTGCCAATTGGCATTAGGCATCTCTTTTGAGTGGGTTAGAATAAATTCTTCTTCGTTAATAGGAATAGCTACCGGAGAGAATGCCGCCAGAAAAGTTTTAAAAGAAGCGAAACTGTCATGAATTAAACCGAAAGATACGGCTATTTTGTCTAATGTTTCAAAGTCAACGTTATGCGTAATGTCTATCCCCGGAGTTAGCATCGGCAGCTTTGGCTGTTCTGTAAGGTTCCATACTGCTTCTTTATGGGTTGAATTATATCTTATATCTGTCTTGTCAAAACCATAATCGGAGGTAACGACAAATCCTTTTTTAAGCACCCTGCTTACCTCTCTCATCCAGGTGAACAAACCTAAATTAACTGCAAACTCTTTTCCTTCCGGAGGAAGTTTGCCCACTAAATCAAAATATTTTGTTATTTCATCAGTTGAAAGGCTGCCTTCTTCCTCTCTAAAATCTTTGCCGTCATAGGTAACGTATATTTCCTTTAAAACTCCGTTTCTTGTTACAACTCTATGCACAGGAAATGAATCAGGCAGCTCATTAGAAAATAATACGCCCTCTATACTTTCGTCCTCAAACGGCACATTGAAAACCGAAGCTGTTTTATGCTGCACATTCAAATGCCGGTAACGTAACCTTTCTTTATGCTTCCTGCTCCAGTACTTGCTGATATCAACTATTGTATACCTCACATGGCTGTAGAAATCCTCCATCGCTGGGTCATCTTTTAAAACATCAAGTATATACTGCGCCATTCTTCCGTCGCCTGCGCCCTGTTCAACAATATCAAAATTTTCCGGACGGCCCATTTCTTTCCAAAAATCGCAAAATAACCGCGCCAAGCCCAAAGCAACTGTTCCTGACGCATCAGTATTAAACGTAACGCCGTCTGTTGCAGAAATACCAAACCGCGCTTTGCCTTGTTTGTAATAACCCTCGAGAGCGGCTATACGTTGGAATTCCTCAAATGTAATTTTTCCTCCGTTTTTGCGGATACTCGCTATAACCTTTCGCCTTAATTTTTCATGAGCGCCAATTGCTTTTGCCATAAAGAAATGCCATATGAAAACCGCGCCAAGAAAAATTGCAATCAATAATACACCACCCAAAGATGCACTTTCGTTTATATTAGCTCCGATTATTGTCATCTCGCGGCCAAAAATAAAACTTGTAGCTATGTGATTGCTCCAAAACCGCTCAAATAAAACTGCGCTGTCAAAAACCTTTTCATCAACTTCAACTTTTTCTGCTTTCAATATTGGCATAAGCAAAGCTTTAAGCCTTTTTAATCCCTGAACTTCTTCAACTGCACCTACTCCAAAAATTTCTTCAAAAATAGAATTAAAATTCTCTCTAACATTACCCTCTTCATCTCTTAAACGTATAGACCCTGTGACAAATTGCACTGCAAACCCGCTGTCTCTCATCAGCTTAATCAAACTTGAAGGAACAAAATGAGAAAAATGCACCAATGAATGAAATGAATGGGTACGCCCCTGGGCAGCTTGTGCCAATAAACCAAAGCTGTTTGGAACATCCGTAAGGATAAGCAACCCGCCCGGCTTTAGAATTCTTTTTAATTCTTTTAGCGATTCCCTTGGCTGACTTAGATGCTCAATAGTTTCTCCCAAGAAAACAACGTCAAAACTACTGCCGTCAAAACGCTGGGCCTCAACGCTTCCGGCGCGGTTATCAACTAAAAGGCTTTCGGCCCCAAGGTTGGCAGCCTTTAACGAAAGCTCCACTCCGGTTAAATTATTCTTGATCCAGCCATATTTTTGGTACAAATGATATAGAGTAAAACCAAATGCGCTTCCTACATCAAGAAAGCTGCCGTTTACTTTATCGGGATGATTTTCATGCAAATAGTTAAATATAAATTCTGCCTGCGACTCTGCGCGATAGCTTTCTCTGGAAGTACTTAAATCAGGAACGCTTCTAAGCTCAGCGTAACGTGAATTATTGTAATAATCATCCGGGTCTTCCACTGCCTGCGGGTTAGTATACAGCATTTGACAATTCCGGCATTTAACGATTCTGTTAAAACCGGAATAAACAATAACGGAAGAATCGTTGTTTCCACATAATGGACAGGCTACAAACTTCCAATTTTTTGGAACATAACGTAAGCTGCGGCGAGGATATAGGCTATGGTATGCAACCTTCTCTATGCGGGATAATCTTTCCGGTTGCGCAAGAACATTTGTATATGCTCCCGGTGATTTTTTTAGTTCTTTAACAAGTAGTTCGCGTATATGCCTGTACCATAAAATAGCTGCACCAAAAAACAATAATACGCCTAAAAGTATTGAAGCAAGAAAAGTCGCGACAAAAAATAAGCTCTCATTCTGCTCTGAAAATTCACGCATAGAAGCGACTCTTTCATCAAAAGCCGCCAAACTCCTTGCGTCAATTTCCATTATGTAGAAAGGAACAGCTTCTCTTCGGTGGTATTTTTCCGTGGCTTTTATAACTTCGCGCCGTTTTAGCTTACCTATTATATGCGCGGCAATAAATTCGCGTACCGCCACAATAATTTGAGGTGCAGAAAATTCAACTGCGGCTTTGGCAAGGTTATGCCTTATCACATCCTGCTTTTGTCTTATTCTTTGCGAAAGGAAATCCTCTCTTTGCCTTTCTGAATCAGGCCCTAAAACAATGTCCAATGCGCCTTCAAGATAAACTCTAAAATCCGGCACTGAACCGAAAGCAAAAGAAGTTTCTCTGTCAAAATGAAACAACTCTCTTTGGCCTGATCTTTGCAGCAGGAAGTTATTTGGGTGCATATCAAACCCGCCCAAAAGATAGTTTGCCGTAAGAAATTTCGCGTATTGAATAATATGGCTGTCGGTCAATGCAGACTCTGCAGTTCTATCCTCAAAAGAAATATTATCTATATATTCAACCCAGGCAAATACGCCGAACTCGTCCTCGCTTAGATGGATGTCAAAATACGGCAGGCCTAACATTTTATAAATCCGCATAATCCTTGCTTCCAGGGCTGCGGTTTCTGCAGGTTTATAGATAAGACGAAACTGCCTGCCCGAATCCATATCCTCAAATGTCAAAAGCCTTGTGTGGTCAACCACAAGAATTCCTTTTTGCGCCAAATCAACGCTTAATATGCGGCAGCCTTTATTTATCTGCTCAAGTAATATCTCTTCCACTTCTGAGGGCCTTGGCGGAGAATTAAAAATAGCCGCTCTCGCTGTATCTGTAAACCTGACCTGGCCTGACTCAAGTATTGCGTGTTTTATGCCGGCTGCTGCGATTGCAATCTCATGGCTGCTCGTTCCAACTTCCTGACCTCTTAGATTAAGATATTTGAAATTATATAACTGGTAATAAACATGAAGATCAGCATCTCCTGCTGTTTCTACGCGCAGCAGCCGCACGTTCCTTCCGAGAATTGCCCTGAAATGATTTTCTTCTATTGCGCGGTTAAGGCGCTTAAAAAATATTGCGCTGCGCACATCAATACCGCTTAAATCTATTCCTTTTGCCCTAAGCGCGATAAGCTCTCTTGTTTCAGGCGGCATTTTTTCAGTTATCGCGCCTGCGTTGCCGCTTAAAATATCGTAACCTGGCTGGCCGGGTATTGGTATTTCCTGGCTCCTTACCCTGTCAAACTCATCAATTGAAACCGGCTTGCTGCCTGCTTTTTTGCGCGCTATATCCAAAAGCCGCGCAACTATTTTCTCAAGCAATTCCTTAAGGTTTTCCCTATCCTGCTCAAACAAAAGCCGCGCAGCATACAAATCATAAAATTCATTCACTACTTCAAGCAGCTCCCATCTTCCCTCTTCAGCTAGCCTCATCCATTCCCTTATTGTGTCTGTATTAAATCTTTGCCCGACAGGTTTAAAAAATCCCGGCAAAAGTTCATCTTCGTAAAATTCTGCAAATAACTCCTCAGCTGTAACCTGAGATGCGGGCTTTCTGGTTATAACAACCTGATTCTGGGCCCGGTTGAAGAATATATTATTTTTAAAACGTCTTTGCCTTTTCTCGTCCTGAGTGTTACCAAGAGGAACAATTGCCACGGGTATTAAATCAGGCGGCAGGTTTAGATAGTTACCCAAAGCCACAAAATCAAACGCTCCTATCCAAACTGCCCCCATACCAACCATCTGGCACTTGATTAAAGAAGCTTCAATTGAGCGTGATAAATTTGCGACCAGCCGTCCTTCTGAATTGTAAGCGGTATAAACAAGCAGGGTTGATGCGTTATCAATGAACTCCTGCGCTCCTATGCGGCTCGCTAATTGCGTTTGCCCGGAAATAACATAGACCCCGGAAGTTTCATCTCTTTCTATATAGGTAAGCTTTCCATTGATAACTTTGGCTTTTGACAAATCCCAGCCTCCTGCATTTAAGATTGCGCATAAGTTATTGGTTGAAACTGCAGAGCCGTTAAAATGGCGGGTGCTTCTTCTCTGGGAAATGCCTTCAAGGATTTTAGAAGCGGGGTCTACGCCAAACCTGTTTCTGTAGTCCCTGATAAATTTTGAATCTGCTCTTACTGATTCTCTTATGACTATAATTGCCTGCGGGTCGGAATTATTAGTTAACCCTACAGTTCTTCTTGCCTTGTCTTTATCAAAATCAGCCATAACGTCAGCATCTTTCCCTAAAGCGTAAAGCGACAAAGATATATTTTCTACAACAGCCCAGGCATCCTGAATGCAATACAAGTACCTGCCTCTATCTTTATAGCGCGCCAACAAATCCTGGTTGTTTGGCTCACTGTTTACAACAATTGCCGCAGTTATGCCTTTTGCATCGCCAAGTAAATTATTGAGAATACCCCTTTCATCCACGGCAACAGCGCTCCATGGCTGCAAGTCTCCGGCTGAAGGAGCGATTCTTCCGTAATGTAATACTTTTTCCAAAATTTCCCTGCTATTAGTTTGCGGAGTTGTAGCTTTTGGGGCAGGCCTTGAAACAGCCGCGTCCGGCCTTAAAACACCAAAAATATCATCTGCCGGTTTTTCCTCTTTTTCAGTTCTGTTTCTCCCACAGCATTTTTTATATTTTTTCCCGCTTCCGCAGGGACATGGGTCGTTTCTGCCAATTCTTTCTCCTCCAAAGGAAAAAGCGCCGCAGATAACTGAAAAAGAAAGCGCAAAAATAAGGCTCATTACAAATCCTCCGGATATAAAAGACAAATTATCGCCTGCTGAATCTTTACTGCGACAGGAAGCCTGGATATTTTCCTTAGCAGCGGCAAATCTTTCCTGTTCCTCTGCTGATAAACCGATAGGATCAACAAAAAGCGGTTCTGCCGGAGCGTTAGAAAAAGTATATTGGGCTTTTGTGCCGCGCTTTTTTTGTAAAAGCAATTTATGGCTGTCACGGAAACGTTGCTGCCAGAAAGGAACGGTCTCGCGGGCATTTTTGCGGGCTCCGTCCAAAAGCTGCGTTACTCGTAATTGCAAAGACTGCTCAGCGGTAAGCTGCCTGATTTGCGGGCCTTGAGTTTGAAATAATCCAAACATCTGACTGCCTACATCAGGCTCGGGAATTTCTCCATCCAAAATTGCAAGCACCATACGCTCAAACCGGCCGCGCCACTCAACAGGTATCTCGGGAAAACAGAACCTGCGGCTGTCCATATTAAGAAGGGCTGCGTTACGCGTAAACTCGCGAAACATTTTCTCTGCGCTTTCGCGGCTTCCAACTTTAACCGGGATATTATCTTCCAATGCGCTTTTCGAACCGAAGAAAACAGCCTCAAGTCCTTTTGCATTGCCGGCGCGGGCAATAAATGTAAAAATAGGGCCGACGCATATATCTATTTCTCCTGTATAACCCAGAAAATACGGTTGCTGCCAATCCATTCCATAGGTGGACATATTGCCGTGCGAAACAAGTATAACATCTGCGCTGTCACCCATATCCATAGTAAGGACAAAACCGCTTTCAAGAAGCTCTGATGTTGCCTCTATAAAAATTTCGTTATCCGGCATAAGAGAAACTTCTATGTCCCTTGACCATTTTGTCAAAGCAGCTGCCAGCTCGTCAGCGTTTTTTGCTATGTGCTGTTTAAGTTTTTCTTCCTCAACAAGTGGCAGCGGAACATAAACCATTATGTTTTCTATGCAACGGTTAAAATACCATTCCAATTCTTTTAAGGAATCATCGGAAAGCGCTTTCTTTATAGCTAAAAAATTATTCCGGCTGATAAATATACTGCGCTGGTTGACTACCCCGGTTGATTCGCGTATGTGTCTATCCCCTGAAATAATTGCCTCTTCAGATATAATTCCTAATCGCGCAATCTCTGCAAACATATCAATACCTTGGGCATTTCTTACAGATAAAATTCCTTCCCGATTAAGAGCAGGCAAAACAACGCCTATTGAAGCTGAACCATCTTTGTGAAATCTCATACAATACGATTCCATAGCGTCAACAAGTTCATCAGAGAAAATTAATCCTTTTATGCGCCGGCCACCAAACGCATCTTTTAGACCCAAAGCGGTTATATTAATGATTTCACGCTTATGCGAAAAATCTTTTGTCATATGTGCCTGACGGCTTGCAAGTTTTGGCGATATCTCGCAAATTACATAACGCAATTGATTAAAAAACATTGACCACTCGTGGTCTCCTTGCGCTTTTCCCTGTGCATAACGTAAAATATCCCTTGCAGTAATACCTATACCTGCGCCGCATTCAACAATATGAAATACTTCATTTTCTCTAAGGTCGCCGGCGGCAAGCATTGCCTTAAACATTCCAAAAGCGTGTTCCGCAAGCATTTCTCCATAAACAGGAGAAAGCGCTATCGCAAAAGTTCCAAAATCAAACCCTAATTCTATTTCTCCGGTTGAATAATACCCAAAGTCTTCGTCGTAAAGCGCGGCAGCAACATATTTGTCAAATACCATTCCATGTTTCAAAACGTTTTTAACACGAGTGGTGTCCTCCACGCTGACGTCCAAACGTTCGCCTTTAGCTGACTCTTCATCTTTGTCTTTTTTATCTTTTCTGGAAGATCCAAGAAGCAGCGAAAAAACCGACTGGACATCTGAAGCCACCTCTGGCCCAAGCGCAGAAAGCGCTTTGGTGTCTATAACAGCTGCGGAAATATTACTTAACTGGCTTAATCCAGGTATAGTGATGTTTCCTATAGTTTCGGACGCAGCTGGTTTTTCGCGTTTTCTGCCGCAGCATTTTTTAAATTTCTTTCCGCTTCCACAGGGGCAGGGATCGTTTCTGCCGATTTTACCGCGGCCAGAATGCTCGCTGCCGGATGCACCAAATTGAGCGCACATAGCAATTGCCATAAACGCTAAAAACGCCGTCAACAAACCAAACGAACCTATACTGGCTGAAGCCTTCTCCAAGGGATTGTTTTGCGGCAAACGCTTAAACAGAAGATATTTATCTGAACGCAGCAACGCCGCTGCTACCAAACGATTGGCGAAACCGCGGTAATAGACTACATCCGGGCCGTTCATCAAACCCCTGGGTGAAAAAGGCCTAAATCTTGCGGCTGAGGAACTACAGTTGGTAGCTACAACCTGCGCATTAGTTAAAAAATCTTCGTGATGCGGCGGCTGGGCATGAGTGACATAAAGATAACCGTCATCTTTTAAGTGGGAGAAAGCGTTAAAATAGAACCGCCATTTACTGGAACGGTCCTGGGAAAGCGCTCCGTTATAACCGGGAAATTTTACCAGAACTAAATCCATTAGCCCTTCAAGATAGGAAAGCCTGGCTGTATCAAGATAATTTGAATGAATTACGTGGAAACTAACAGGCTTTTGGGTTTTCAAATTCAACGCGTTTATGATATATTCATCTGCGTATTGCTTTTTGATAATTTTTACCCTGACGCCCCAGCGCATTTCTGTCCTAGTTATAACTAAACGTTTATCAACTTTGGTTAAATCTATTTCATAATCATCAAGCATGGTTAAGAAGCTTAAAAGTTCCTGGATAATGCTTTCGATAGAATACTGGCTCGCATCATCAACAAGATATACCGCCTTTATTTCAGGCATATTTAAAAAGAATTCCCCGAAAAGAGTCCCCATGTCCAAGCCGCAGGCAGGATAAAGAATTGTTCTGATTGCGCTTGTTTCTATACGTTGCCAAAGTAAATCTTTTTCTATCACGCTAACCTGGCCTAAACCACTCAATTGCCTGCCGTGGATAACAGCAAGCAAAGAAAAAAATATTAAGCTTAAAGCTATTAAAAAGACAACAATTAACGCGGGAGACGCAGCTACGCTTTGGTTATTCATTGTTTTTTGAAAATCTTTCTCCGGGCCACATGAAAAAAAGCGGTTTAAGGCTGCGGTAAACATAAAAACTACATCCGTGGCAAGAACAACTGCCGCGAATAAAAACAAACCTGCCGCCTTAATAAAACCAAGATCAGACCGTGAATTTTGAACTTGCGCCGATAAGATTGCGCCATCAATGCTACTACGTCCGCCTTGCGAAGTTTTTCTGCCAATAACCATTTTAACAACCGCTAAAACAAGCGTGAGCATTGATAATACAAGCCAGATAGATTGCGCATGGGATAAAGACGGTAAATTTGGCTGCTTGTCAGCGCTGTTGCTTGAATGCAACGAATATATCATCATTAATTTCCTGATAAGTTGCTCTCTTTGCTCCCCTTCAACAGCTTCCTCAATGGCAGCTTCCAATGAATATGCTACGGACTCAACATGGCTATCATTACGCGCAATAATTACAGCTACCAAAGCACCTTGTTGTTCAGCGTCGCTGATTGTACGTTCTATGTTCTCGTTTTGATGCTTCTGCGTGGCATTGTAGCTTTCGCTTATTATGTCCTGGATAACCTCCCGATAATAGCAAAGAATGACTGAATCCAGCCAATCTCTAAACCGCTGCGCCATTGCACTATCATCAGCCAGCGGTTGAAAACTCTGGTAATAACCTTTATCTTTATTGCTTCTGGGGCCGGCAATAATAATTGTTTGGCTCTTTTTCCCGTTTTGAACACGTTCAGCCTGAGGAAATACATCCACCCTGTGCCCGGTTTCGCTAATTATAGGGCAAAGATGCTTGTACTTTTGAGAAAAACCAGCTGACGCATAAATACCCATCTCATTTAGAATATAAATGGCAAGCATGGTATGCATAGGGCAGTGATACATGCTATTTAGAGTTACGTAAGGGGTTAATATTCTTCTCGTAATTCTTACGGCAAACTGCATGTTTTTACGCTTAAGCGCAGTTAACTTTTTTAAGCCGCCGGGATTATCGCTATCGCCGGCAAATGCCATAGAAACAACCGGCAGAGCAAAAGAAAGCAAAGACAAAATAAGCCAGCTGGAAATAGCCTGGGAGGCATCCAACGAATTGTCATTAGCCGAGCTCTTGGATTCGGGATTGGACATCTGCGGCGGACTGACGCGCAAATCCTCTTTTTCTTTATTCTCAGCTTTCAGCGCCTGGGGCTCTTTTTTTCTCAGTTTTGAATCTTGAATTTGCGCACTTAAAGGAGAACCGCTGAGTTTATTTCTTAGCCGGGATACTACCCCTTCTATAAATGGCATATGGTGGCCGTAAGCTATGCCTGCGACTCTGCCGCCATACAATATACCGAGTATCCTTCCCTGACAATCTACGATTGCCCCTCCGGAGAAACCTTTCTCCGCTTCAGATACCAGTATAGAAAATGACTCATGAAACCTGCGCGCGATACCAGCTTCTTCATTAAACACCCTTGCAAAACGCACGCTCCATCCGCTTTCGGGAATACCCAGAAAAAATACTCTTTTAGTTTCTTGCGGCCCGGAAAAAGCATCCGATAAACCTAAGCAAAATTTCTTAAGAGGCACAACCTCTCCCCCTTCCCAGAGTTCTTTCGGTATTCCAATAATACCTATATCGCATTGCGCCCTTACATCCAAAGAAAGCTTTCTAAGGTGCCCGGCTAATGCAGAAACTCTTGATTCAGTGCTACCGGATAAAACATCAACGCCTTGAGCTGCTTCTTTGCTTTGCTCTAATTCCATAGCCAACACTATGGCTATTGCACGGTCTTCATCTTCTGGGTTAATGACCGCAAGAGACGCTCCCTCTAAAACATGCCCCGCAGTTATACAAATATACATATTATCGATTTCGTCATAGATAAATCCTGCGCCGATTATTTTTTTTATGGGGTTATATACTGCGACGCAGGCCTTTAGTATTGTCCGTAGTCTTTCAATGGGAATATCCGGTATTTTTTGCGCAATGGTTTTTTCCAAATGAAGCGGCGAACCGGACCGGAAAGTTTCAGCGTTATCATCTTCTGTTTTATTCTCTTCATCCAGCTCATCTTTCCGGCTGCCACCTAACACCATTCCAACAACCGGCAGAGCAAAAGTAAGCAAAGATAAAACAAGCCAGCTGGAAATAGCCTGGGAAGCATCCAATGAATTGTCGTTAGCTAAGTCTGCAGATTCTGGGTTGTTGCTTTGCGAAGCCTGCGACGTAACTCTAACTTCTCTTGAGACGTTCTGCCGCAGGCGGGAAAGGATTACGGGGAAAAACAGGAATCCCAAGAATACAATGCTTACCGTTAAAACGGCAGTTTGCGAATAGTTGGCGGTAAAATTTGCCGCAATGTGTTCGTTTGCCGAAGTAAGCGCAGATGCTAAAGCCCGGCCTGACAAGCCTTGCCGATGCGCCTTTTTTAATACGGATAAGGCATAAGCCCCTACCTGAGGATTATGCACGTAAGCTGCAATAACTTCTTCATTAAAACTTTCAAAGACAACCCCGGCAATTCCCTGGTGGCCATTGCCATTGCCAAGAAATAGTTCGCGATATTTGTTAAATTCTCCCAGAATATGCGCAAGTGAGTATCTGCCATTTGAACCATTGCCATGCGAACGCCTTGTTCTTTTGTTTTTCTTTGTTTCAGGTTTACCATTACTACGAAAATCTTCTGACCTTGGATAAACCTGCGTGCCGCTATCGTCTTCGTAAGCTTTGTAAGGCTGCCAGCCATTTTCTGTCTTTCTTAGCAATACCAATAACCGCGGCTTTTTGGCGTAACCATAGGGGTGGGAAGTATAAAACTGTTCTGTACCTACAAAAAATATGGTTGAACGGCCTTTTTTATATGTCCTTATGCCTGAAAGCGCAATTGTTCTTGCCTGTCTTACTTCTTTTTCTTTCCATAATGACTGCGGTATATGCGTATACGCGCGGTACAGAACCGGGTCAACTATCTTTCCGGAACGTAGATGCGGATTTAAATAAATTCTGGTTTGTTTATTTGCCGGATAGACTCTCTTTCCGGTTTCCATATCAAAAGCTTCTTTAACCGCCATGTTTGACGTAGAAGCTACAACTATCAAGCTTGGCCTTCTGCCGTTTGCGCGTAAACTGGTAATGTATTCCTTCCAAACGCTGAAGCCCAGGCAAGGAACGCTTAAACCATCTGCGCTGGTTTTTATTTCTGCGGTTGGCACATTAACAAAGACAACTTGCCTGGCATTTTTAACTCTTTCATCGCTCCAGAATTTTTCGGTGATTGTCGAAAGTGCGCGGTATAAAGGCGGATTGCCTACGATTTCTCCGTCTCTTACCTCAGCATCAAGATAAGTTTTTATCTGCGAAGCTGCAGGATAAAGTTGTTCTCCGGTTTTTGCATCATAAGCAGCCTGCGCTGTGCGTGTAACAGGGCTCATTACGACAATAAGCTCAAGCGGATGCTTTGCATCGTAATTGCGGTTTAGGGTATAACCTGAGCCTGATTTTCCGCTCACTCTAAAAATTGCCTTACTGCCGCCTGAAGCTTTACGCGCGATGACATTGGTTACAACCACAGACGATGCGCTTTTTACCCTGGAATCTTTCCAGAAATTACTTCTTATTTTATTTATTGCCCTATATAACGGCGGATTGCCGTAAATTTTCCCTTTAACAATTTCTGCATCAAAGTAAATCTTTAATTGCTTCTTTGTCGGATAGACTTGTTTTCCTGTTTTAACCTCGTAAGCAGCCTGAACTGTGCGCGTAACAGGGCTCATTACCACCAGAAGCTCCAAAGGATGTTTTTTATTGAATTTACGGTTTGTCCTGTATGGCACACTACCGGCGATCGAGCAAACTGCTGTTCTGTCATTCTGATCTTTGTAAGCATACACGCCGGTAAAAACAATATTTCTTGCTCTCTTAACCTGCCGCGCCTGCCAGAAAGCCGGATCAACATTTATAATTGCTTTATACAGCGGATACCCGGTTAATTCTTTGCCTTCCATTTTCGGTAATTTTCCCGGGGCAATTTTAACGTTAAGATAAGTATAAGTTTGCTCCTGTATAGGGTATACCTGCCTATGCCCATTAAGCGTAAATGCAGCCTGCACGGTTTTAGCTTTTTTATTAAACACAACCAGAAGCTGCGTTTCAGGATCATCATCAACAGTGAGGCTGGTTGTGTAATAATTATCAAGCAATGAAAAACCCATACGATTACTTTGCGCGCTTAAACGGTATATTGGCACGCCACTAACTGCAATAATTTTTGCCTTATGAAAAGGAGCGCTCTTTAAGGTTGAAGCGTAAAGCACCTGCATTACTCTGTCAGGTTCGTTTGGATAAACTATACGACCGTCTTCCATGCGCGGATCCGCATAAAGCTCAAGCTGCCTTACGCTACGAGCCTCAACATATTCTTCCGCATAAAAATCACTCACATTAAAACCTACACGCACAATTACTGCCCGCCATCCGCGCTCTCCCGAAAATGTGTTTGTATCTTCATTAAAAGCTGCTACATTTTTGCTTTCAACAACAGTGCAATAAGCCATAAAAAGCCTTTTGCCGATTTCACTTTCATCGCGTTGCCTGCGTAAAACTCTTCTTGAGGTAAGCTCTAGTTTTGGACTTTGGTTAATTGCCGCATCAAAAAACGCCTCCAAAACTTTTGGCTGATTCCAGCGGAACCCCCGCGCCAGAGGCTCTGTGATAATTTCTCTTTCGCGCGTAAAAAGACGGCGGATATTTTCTGCCTGCGGCCTCCCAATCTCTATCGCTCTTTTTATAACCGGATACACCGTAACCCAGAGATAAGCAGCATTATCAGAATACATCTGGCTGGCTGCATCCATAAAAGCTCCGAATTCATCTTCAGCAATAGGCGCAAGATTTAAGTTATAGTATTTAAGCAATACGCCTACTACTTTCTGCCAGGAAATATTTTTTCCGGAAATAAAATCTTGTTTTAATGCTTCAACAGCTGCGCTAGATGATGCGCCTCCCCTATCAATTTTTGTTGCCACAGAAAGCATTGGCGAAAACAACCCGACCAATGCACCGGCTTGATAAAACTTTCCGGTAGTTTTACCGAAATTGTTGCTGTCAAATGCAAAGGCAAGCTCTGGATATGGTTTTAAAAAATCAAAAATTATCAACATCATCAAAAACGCTAACACAGTAAAAAACAAAACAAAAGTAAATTCTCCGGAATGGGAAGCTTCGCGTGGCAATAACCCGGCAGCAGCATCGGTTTTCTTGCGCATCACGCTTACAACAAATAACCCCTGCGATTCTCTTCCGTCAGTATTTAAAAATTTTGAATAATCTATATATCTGGCTACAAACTCAAAACCCAGCTCGTCCATTTCTCCGGGAGACAATAATTCTTCATGCTCTACATCCTGAAAATGCGTGGTGATTACAAGGCCTCCGGGCTTTAAGACAGTAACTAGAGGCAGATATCTGTCATTAATTGCCTTTTCTCTTAATCCCTGGCCAAATTCACCATCGGTTTCCCTGTCTAGTTCGCTTAAAGCATATAAACCTATCCTTGAATAAATTAAATCCAGAGACTCCGGAGCTAAATTTTTGAAATAATCATTATAATCCTCAGCATAATGAAGATACTCTTTGGCAACTGTAACATAGCCTGGTGACCTATCAACACCTTGAGCATCTATACCGTAAGAGCGGAGATATTCCAGCAAATTAATTCTGTTGCTCGGGCCGGCTTCTACGCATTTCATTCCTCTCATATTTTCTATGCTGCCATATTGCCGCAGAAATTCAAAAATAAAATGACGAAAACTCATCAAATCTTTGTGCTGTTTTAAAATCTCTGCAACGGCTATCATTGTATTTGCCAGCTCCTGCACCCTTCTATCAGTATGCTGTGCTGCTTGTTTAAAAAATTCTACTGCCTGGTTATCTGCTGCCAAAGCCTGCGCTACAATTTCAAGCGCAAGAAGTACAGTCTTTGGAGTATATGCGCCTGGAACAATATATTGATAAAAACTGCTGATATTGCCTTGATAAACAAACTTTACAAACGCCTTAAAGTACTTGCAATAAGCGCTATCAGTTTTAAATGGATAATAAGCAAGGTCGGTGAGGCTGGGCATATGGTCTTTTTGTTCATTGCGAAGATTTTTTGAAGCAATCGATGCACGGAGAGCCATAATTCTTGAAACAATAAACACAGCAAAAAGCATAAATGCTACGCCAAGCGCAATCGCAAAGATAAAAAGATAATTAATGCTATGATTTTGCTGATAATAACGGGCGCTTTTTTCATCAATGTTTTTTCGCATACTATCGAGCAATTCATACCATTGGATTTTGATGTCATCGTAAATAAAAGCGCACATTTTTTGAGGAAAAGCATGAATTGGCGGGCGATGCCGGTAAGAAATACCAAGCAGTTTATTGTTGCCGCTAACCCGCGGTTTTGCACTCCCAGGCAATTTAATGTTGCTCCAATTTACCACAACGCACGGAACGCCCTGCATCACAGCTTTCAAAACTGTATCCGTTGTACCGCTGCCTTCGGTGATTTTAGTTTTCCAGGCAGTTTCAGCGTCTCCTTCAATTGCAACCACAATATCGGATAAGGCGCTGATAATCCCATCTCTTGCTAATGCTCTTGATGTTTTTGTCCGAATCTTAGGAATTTCATCTGACTTAACGTAAAGATAGTCAAATCGAGGCCTTTTAATATTTTTATGCCTTAAACGGACAACAAGAACTTTGCCTCCTTCTTTTTGCGCTGCGTTTTCCGCTGCATTGTCAATGCCCTTGGCTCCACCTGCAACAATAAGCAAATGAATTGCTCCTCTGTCCTTTGCGTATTCAACTGTTGCCCGAGCAAGATGCGCTGCCAACTTCCTGCCTTGCAAAGTAGCCTTAGAGGAACCCGTGAAAGCAACTACCAATTCGGCATTAATATCTTCTGTATTGAATTTATTTGGAACAAAAATATACTCTTGCGGGGGCAATACATCAGCCCGTACATACTCATGAGGCAAATCTTCTGGCTGCATCTTCTGGCGGGCAAAAGTAATCCAAGGCTTGCTAAGTAAATAGCTGCTCACCTGCATAAGCCTTGAAATCATATTAAGGCTTAAAGATAATACTATCGAGGAGCTTTGCGAATTGCGCAAGCCGCCTGCCAACTTCTCTGATGCCTCCTTGGCTGTCAATGTTTCAGACAGGTAGCCTGCGACAGTTTCTTCAACGATTGATAGTCCGGCAACTTTTTGTGAAGCAGTTTTTTGGGTTTCCAGGTGATTGTGGATGCGGTCTAAAATTTGTTCCAGTAAAAATACGGGCCGGCTCATTCGGTATCTTGCAACAATCCAGTCAAATATATTCCTGCCGTCTTCTATTTCAAAAACTTGTCCGTCAAAAACAACATCGGCGACAATATCATCCAAGGGAAGTACCGCACCGGGAGATAAAAATCCGTTGAATTCAGAATGCACATTGCACCATAAAAGTCGCCCAGAAAGGCTGCGGTTGGATAAGTCTATAAAATCTTCCGTTCCCGGATAAGGAGAAACCACATGAATACTTCCGCTTGCAAAACCTACCTGGCATAAACTGTTTTCATCCATAAGGCCTATGGCATTAATCAGGGACTCAGCAAAGTCCCTGGGAGTTGTATCAACATTAACCAGAAGGATAAAATGATTGTTTTTAAGCCCGTTTTTCTGGCAGGCTGCAACAACTTCTAAAACATCTGTCCACTTGTAACCTTTTTTAAACCTGTCTAATTCTTTCTGGCAGAAACCGTCCGTTCCTATATCTACTCTTTCAAAAACTTCAGCCAATGCTTTAATAAGTTCGTTATCCGGACTTCTTTTAAAACGAAGAGACGCTATATTGGTATTGCAATGGTCTAATTTACCAAGCTGCTCTAGCAACCCGCTTTCTTTATACAACCGGCAAAATTCAAGCGCTCTCGCCCTGCCCATGAATTTACTTCCATCTCCGTAAAAGCCGCCTACCAGAAAATCATCATCGGCGATATAAAATGTTTTTACATTGGTATGCGCGATAATTCCAAGGATCATTTCTATTATTGCCTTGGGGCGTATGGCATATACAATTTTTCCGTGCACGCGCGAACAAAAAGTGCAGCGGCGCGGGCATCCGCGGGCAGTAATAATACCTATAATTTCTCTCGGGTTTAATTTTTTTATTACGCCAAAAGGCAAAGGATAATTTTCCAGGTTTGTGATTCTTTCTGTGTTGTAAAGATTATTTCGTATAACTATATTTCCTTCACGTGATTTAAAATAAAGTCCGGAAATTACCGAAAGCTCGCGTTGCATATTAGCGGAAACTTCTTCGTTTACTCTATGTTTTCCTATAGCCATAAGAAGCTGCGGAAATGTTTCTTCCGCTTCTCCACGCAGCAAAATATCCGGCTTAACATCTGAAAGCACTTCCTCGGGCTGCACAGTTGCCGCTGCTCCTCCTGCTACGATATAAATATTTCCGGCGTCGCGGCGAAGATTGCTGACGAGGCGGGCGGCAAACGCTTTATCAACCACTGTTACCGGGATGCCTATAACATTACTTTTCTCCCGTTTGATTTTACGTACGACTTTCGCGTAATTTTCTGTTTTCCTTACAACATCCCTGTAAGAAAGGCGGCTTAATGAGAAATTGTCCATGTTCTTTTCCCGCATTGATGAAATTATAGAAAGAACACCGATGGGCGGATTATCCTTTGACGGATTTTTACTTAACACTATAAAATGGGCTCTTGCGGCCTCTTCTGTCGAAGAAAAATCAACTATCCGGTTTGGGTTAGGTTTAGTATCGTGAGGATATAGAGGATATATAGGTAAAGTCACGCGCTGTTTAACTGATTTAGCTAATGTTTCGCTTGCAGGAACGGGAACATTTTTTAAAGAATCCATAGCTACAATAAAAAATGCAGCCATCAACGCCATGCCAAACATAGCTGCCGCAATAAAAGCCATAGGCATATGAAAGCTTTCTGATTTGACATCGGCAGCTTGTGTTGTTTTAGTTGTACCAGCTATACCGGCATCATCTATAGGCTCTGTAAATATATAAAGGTTTAAGGTAAGCGCAAAAGGAAATACTGATTTACGCGTATAAACCAGCGCCATTTTCCTTATTTGCGAAACTGTAGCGAAGGTTAATAATCCATTACACCCAATACCCTGGGATAACTGCTTGCGTTGTCCGATATTAGCCAAATGGTTAAAGCCTAAGGCTTCAACAGCCCTATGGTTCGACTCTAAAACAAGCCAGTCAGAAGGTAAACTGCAAATCTGGCTAAGGCTTAATCGGAAAATATTGGTTGAACGGCCTTCAAAAGATTGCGAAGGAAGATAAAATATCTCGCTGGTAAGGTATTTCTTTTGCTTGCGGCTTAATGATTTACTGTTTAAAAAGCGGTCAACTCCCCATCTTGCATTTAAAACCAGCTCCTGAAGCAGGGTTTCCAAGTCATTCCTCATTGCATAATTCTGCCTGCCTTTAATTAATTCGTTATACAAAGCAGGGTAATTTCTTTCAAGCTGTATCAGAGTGTTCGGGGCTTTAAATGAATCAACGACAGATTTTGCCAAAGGCTGCCATTCTTTCTCCTCCAAACTGCGCACATCCTCCAAAGATAATTGTTCCCTTGTAAACAGCAGGCATTCATCAGGAGGCGCATTCGCGTGATAGAAAAATAAGGCAAACATTTTCCATATCGGATTAACATACCATTTAAGATAACGTTGCCTTCTTTGTTTATCTATGTTTATCCACCATTTAAGCAAACTGATTTGCAGAATTGTTGAATAGCCTGAAACAACAGCTGAAATAATTACAACCAGTTGCGGGAAATATGCCCAGGCAACATATAACACAATCGCCCAATAGGTAGAATGCAGAGGATAAAATAAAACAAGAAACTTTAATTTTTCCTGGGCACTTAATCCTTTCTTGTTGTTTCCGCAATGAGTTTCAATCCAGTTTCCGGTAACTATGATAAGGTACGTAAATAATACGGTGTAGGGCCCCAAATCAAGCAAGACTTTTAACAGATTGTTTTCAACAAACCTGTTAAGCAAATAATAAAAAACTGTAAAAGTGAATACTCCGCTAAGAACCATTCTCGCGAGCGCCCAGTAAATAATTTTCTTCCAGTTACTCTCCTCTTTGATCGCCTGGCCCACATATTCGCCCATAAAACCGGTCATTGCGCCCATAACACCTTTGGTTAAAATCGCAAGGATAACGATACCGGTAGTAAGTTTTAAATATTCTTCGCGAAGCATTATAATTAAAACAGTGAATAAAATAGGCAGGTGGATGACATTTAGAATATATATTATTTTTTGCCGGTAATTTTTCCGTGGTTTACTCTGCTCTATGCTCTCATGCGCACTGTAATCTTTTCTTCCTTTACGAATACCGATGATTTCTTCTTCGATAATGCGCACATCCTCCACGGTTGACGCGACAAGTTCCTGCTGCGCTATGATATCCAGCTGGCCTGTTACTTCCAGATAATCCTTTTCTACGGCAAGGTTTGTTTTATGCGAGGTAGGCATTATTTCTCCGCTTTCCTTAACGGGTACTGTTGCGGTTATGGCTGCTGCTATCTCGTGAACTACTACAGAAGCAATATGGGCATCATAACGAACATACACTTTAATTACTTCATTGCGTTTTCTTGTTTGCACCTGCCAATAGCCGCGGTGGCGTATGGTGCGTAACATATAAACTTCAACAGCTCTTTCCGCAAGTGCAGAGGCTATGCGCGCATAGCGAATATGCCTTAAACCGTCTGCAAACTGCGCTCTTCCAGAAAAGAAATTCCTTACTGAGCTGATGATATCGGCGCTGTCATATAAACGCGGCCGCTCGCGCAATAACGCTTCAGCTATTAATTCGTCGGTTATAGTTCTGGTTAATACCTCATCTCCTGAAGCGGAAAAATCAACTTCTGAAAAAGACTGCATTGCCTTCGGCCTGAAGGATAAAATGTACTTACCAACAATAATCATGGGAATAACAATAAATACAGTCCCAAGCCCTATGGCAGCAAAAAGTAAAATGCTTAGACCGTCAAACAAGGAATTTTCCTCACCCTGGGAAGTAAATTCTTTCTCTTCGGTTGCAAGGAAAGCTTTTAAATAATCTACTGCCAGGCGCAGCGAGCTGTCATCTCCGACTAATGCGCGGTAACGGCTGTGTTTTAAATCTCTGAAGATACGCCTGTTAGAAAGGTTTTCTATGGCAGCTTCTATATTCTCAATGATTTGGCGTTGGCTGATACTTAATCTTGCCTGAGAAAGCGCGGCATAGCCGCTGTTTAAATCTTTTATAGCAATGTGCAGGATAAACACAAAGTCACTCAAATTGCTCATTATCCAAGAGAGGGCCCCGGCTTCATGCTTGAATTCGTCTTTGGTAAAAAGGTCCAGCAAATAATTATTCGCGTCCTGAAGCGCGTTAATAGCAAGTTGCAAGTTATCTACTGCTCCGGAAATTTCAGCCGCGCGCTTTGCTTTGGCTACGTATTTTTTCGCCCAGGTAAGAGTCAAAATTACTGCGGTAACTATTAAAACGGCAAGCAAAGATAAAATTATGATGCCAGTTGATAAAAAATTAGAGTCGGCATCGCTACCTAAAAAAACAGGATTATAATCTACACCATCTTCTTCTGCGGCATTTATACTCGCAAGATAATCACGTAAAACATCCTGTTCTTTCTGCGTAATGCCCAGATATTCAAAATTTGATTCTCCTGGATTTAAAGCTCTAAGCATATCTTCCTTAAGTTTTTCAGTTACGATAATTCCTTTGGGGAAAAGGGAAATTCCGGTATGAATTGCAATTACCTTGTAACCCCTTGATGTTTTTATGACAAATGGCGAACCGGAGGCGCCATGATCGCTGCTTGCACCAACAATCCATGCAAAGTCAGAACATCTGCATAAAAATCCGGCACTTACGCTTATCAGGAAATCACTCACTAGCGCTGATTTTTGCGTTAATGCGGGAATACCGGCAAAAGTTATGGGTTGAAGGGAAAGGTTGCGAGAGTTTTTCTTAAGTAAAATAAAGGCGATATCGCCCTTATAATATTCACCATTCATTTTATGCCTCAACAAAACTTTTCCTTCACCCAAGAAACGCGCGCGGCCTCTGCTTTTTAGTACAGTAACATCGGTACTATCTCCTACAACATGCGAATTTGTGCAAATAATATAATGGCCTTCTGTTTCTCCTGCGACAAAACCGCTTCCTCCCTGGCCAGGCACAAGTATACTGACAACAGAATGGTTAAGCCTGCCTGATTTTGCAATTGCCCTCTCGTACGCAATTTTTTTCTGGCTGTAACGCAACTGGCCGACTGCCTGCTCTATGTAATCTATGGCCTTATAAGGATTGCAGCATTCTACTAATTTATATGTAAGCTCGCTTTTTTCTATTAAAAATCCTGCTTTTTCTACTGCTACGTATAATGAATTAAACCTTGAAATAAGCGCTGAAATATCCGGGCGCAATGCGATTTTACCAAGCGTTTCCCCTGCATTAAAATAATTGCCGTTTTCCTCCCTGAGCGTTTCCGCGAATGCGGCAATAACACAAACATTGCCTACAATACGTAAAATTACATTGTTAAGCGCATTGATTGGAAAATGACGAAAAACCAGCGCATTAACAAGATAGACTATAACAATATCGTTTATTCCGGCCCCCCTTAAAACATGCACCATAGAACCAATTGAATATTCTTCGGTTAAAGAAAGGTGGTTTCCCAAAAATATACTTTCATAATCGTCAAGCCTTTTGAGCGCAGTAACTGAGGCTTCGCTCTTATCCCTTTGCAGTTTAAAATATTCATCCTCTGCAAGTATTGCTTCGCTTTCAGAATCTTCTTTCTCGTGCGCTTTTATCGCACCCATTACAAATTCATAATCATAAGGCGTATCATCAAGCAATATCTTTATCTGTCCTTCGCTAAGATTCCACACTGTTTTTCTTCTGGAACGTTTATAAGCAACAACTTCTCTTAAGTTTATTTTCTCTCCGTGATAATCTCTAAAAATTAAAGGTTTCCCGCCTTTAAGCCAGCCGTTTTCTTTTGCCTTTTTAACAATAAGCCTCAGTGCCATACCTAAAGAGTAAAATTCAGCTTCATAAGCCGGATGAGAATAGCCAGCTTCAAATTGGCTTTTATCTGTGATTGGATGAAGTATTCGCGCAGAAGATAAATTTAAAGAAAGTAAGCTTGCGACAGAGAATGCAATTAGTCCGAAAAGAAGTATAACGGCGAGTAAAAAGAAAGGAGCGTGGTTTATGGCTATTATATATATAGGTAAAGAGGCTGCGGCAGAGAGACTGGTTCCCACCAGCCACGGCAAGGTAAACCAGCCTTTTAAACTCTGCCGCAACCGGGATAAAACATGCGGCAATAATAAACCAATTAAAATCGCAAGTATTACGTAAACAGCTATGAGACTTGATGAAACATTAGAAATATCACCCATATCCCTATCAACACTTATCACTATGCGCGCGCGTGGGCTTTTTTGATGGCCGGCTATGGCAATTAAATTCTCTTTGCTATTTAACGCATTAACCGGCTGGGTTTGATGCTCAATGCAAACCACATCATCATCCCCGGGTATATATAAAACCATCCAGGGATAAATCGGATAATCGGCCAAAAGGCTTATGCGCACCTGATTAACTGGGTCAATAAGCAGAGATTTTGTTTTGTTACCAGCTTTATTAGTTTTAAGTTTTGTATAACAATCGTCAACTCTTCTTCCGGCAATTTTTCGTAAAGAAGTAAAATCGTAATAACCTTCTCTTTCCGCAACGCTTACCATTTCTCCGGTGGGAATTCTTTTGTCGTTGTTTAAACTTACGAGGCCCGCCGGCATCTTTAAATAACACTCATCGCGGCTGCCTAGCTGTTCGCCTAAAAGCGGAACAACCGGAGCATAAAACCAGGGATGCCATCCCCAACCTATATAATTAAGAGGCTCGGCGGATAAATTTTCAGTATATGATTCAATAGTTAAGCTATTGCCTTTAAGGTAATAAACGCTGTGGTCGCGGAAAGTTCCAAAGTGCCTGACAATGCCCGGGTAATTTCTGGAATTAAAAGCCAGATTTATATATAATCCTCTTTTTTCATCTACTCCCCAGCCCCACCATTCCCATGGTTTATCGCGCACCATTCCGTGTATGGCGTTATTCAACCCGTCATTTTTTGTCATCAAGGATTCACCTTCCTGAGGCTCAAGAAGGTTATGAACATTGCCGTCATTATCCGTAAATTTTCCTTCTGCGGTGCGGTTCGCCCATGGCATCATTTTAGGAACGCCGCGGCCTTCTTTAATAATTTTATAGCGCACGCCATCAAGGCTTACGACAAACTGATTTATATTTGCTCCGCGTTCGCGCACCTCAACAAAAGAACCCTGGTTATCGTCATAGAGAGTGAAAACCGCCTCTCCTTCTTCATTGAGTTTTTTTGTAATGCGGTAAGGCTCGTAATTAAACATTTGCCGTTCTTTTGAATCATCCGCCAAGTCTGGCGAAGCTTGATCGTCCCGCAAGGAACGCGCCCTCAAAAAGTCAACTAGCATAATGATAATAAAAATGGTAACAACTGCGGCAGCGTAGACCTTAAACCACCAGGGGAAAACAAAAACAAAGCTATGGGAGTGGCCGGTTGACTTTTGCGGTGAACTCGTGGCAGAATTTTGTGTTTTAAAGCCTGTCCTCACTTTTACCGTTTTTACATTATCAAGGAAAGAATGCACGGTTAGGCTTTCGGGGCCGGGTAAAGACACCCCTATTTCTGAGAATAATTCTCTGATAGAATCAAAAAGAATAAGCCTTTTCGCCCCGTTAAATCCGTGTGACAACAGAGCTATTACGTAGATGAATTGTTCAACTTTTTCTCTTAATCCCCAGCCGGTTGGCCATTCTTTCGGCGGATCTATCCGTATATACCCGCTTGTTTCATTCCTAGCCTGGTGAACTATTGCCGTTACGTATTGCCTTAACTCGTCTCTTGCTGAAAAACTCTCGAATGTATTTTCATCACGTACATACTCCCAAACGTGATGAGCATGTTCGTATTCGCCATTTTCCATTCCTTCATCGCTTACACCATCCCAATTCCTAGACCACTGGCCAGTATAAGTTATCCTCATCGGGCAGGAATAGAATAACGCATTCTTGTTTTTGTTGTCTATAAACATTGCCAGATATACTGCGTTAAGCTGTTTTCTTACTGTAGAAGAATCCTCGTCTATAACCACTTCAACGCTATCTTTCATATCAGAATCTAACTTATCAAAAAATCCTTCGGGAAGCAGGATCTCGTTAACGGAATCTGATAAATTTTTTGGAAACAAATATATTGCTAATAATCGAATAAAAATAATTGCTGCTATAGCTAAAAACCATAACAGCGAAAAACTGTTATCGGATGATAAAGCCTGCCCATGTGACGCCTCATCAGCACGGCCGCCGTAGATGTTTATTTTATCTAGGTTTTGAAGAAGAATGTCCTCCATGGATTCTTCACTGCCAAAAAATTCCCTAAAAAATCTTAATTGATTTGCCCGATAAATATACCTTATCGGCAGTTTCGCTAATGCCGTGCCCCTTTCTAAAAACATCCTGCTCTGCATGACGACAAGATCGATAAGGTTAAAGGTCAGGTAGACCTTTTCACCGTGCTCATCCGGCCACATACCGGATACGGATAAGTTAGTTGTCCATTCTCCGACTCCTCTGATTTCTTCTCGCATTGAATCCAATACATGAACTCCTTTTTCCCAATATAATTGCTCAGCCAGAAAATGCGGGTTAGCATAGCGATGTTTGTCTTTGCCGAATCCCCTTATCATGCGTGAAAATTTGAACCCGAATGTTTCCGGGTTATTCAAAATCATGGCGGTATAACGACCATACATTCTGACTTCGTATATGTAATGTAAAGTACGCATAAAATTACGAATCAATAAAACATCCCGTATCCTACTTTCTTTTTCTTCGGCGGTTGGACATGACATCCAATAGACATTTGGGTTGGGAAATGGTATGCCGTATATTACACCGATAACCTTATCGTTCTCTATCGGTAATTTTGTCTTAAGATGAGATATAACATCCTTAAAATGTTCTTCGTCAACTGTACGAATTAGTATCGGGCGTAATTCGAAATCTCCTGGAACTAATTCTGCATATTGATTGATAAAATTTGCCAGCCAGTCTGCTGTTTCAATAAATCTCGTCAAGCTAAATATCAATAAAACATCTTCTTTTTCAAGCATTACTTCAATATCTGAATAACCGAGCAAGGAAGTGAGACGCTGCGGCGGTAACCTTTTTAAAAGTTCTCTTGCTTTTTCAGCTTTCAAGAACACCCCATTAACCATTCCAACCCTCTTAAAAGCACCTTCTATGGTTATTCTAAGTCCTTCAGAACTTAACTGGTTAGGATTACCCAGTAATTCTGATAATCCGGCATCAATATCTTTAATTTGCCGTAAAAGTCTTCGACAAATATCATTAGCAGTTTCACCGCCAGAAATTAAATTTCTGAATGCTTTTTTATTTTCATGCATAATTCTTCGCACTATCCATTTCCTATTGGGGATATTCTCGTCTTGCAAAAGTGCTCCCTCCGCCTCAAGGAAAGAATCAAAAGTTTTCAAGTTCATTTCTAAGGTTCTGTTTAATAAATAATAGACCATAAAACTGCTCAAGAAGACTACAGGCAGAGAAATAGCCAACAATGACATAAATGCAACCCAGCCGGAAAAGGCGTTTGATTTATCCGCCCTAAAAGAATTATCCGGCAGATTGTTTTGCACTTGGTTAGCGTTTCTAAATGTCATTGCCCTGTCTAAATATGCCGATAGCACCTCTCTTGCCTGATGCCCTAAAGAAGTTGTATTTTTGATGCTTTCTTCAAAAATACCCATAGTCCTTCTGACACGCGCGGCAATTAAATCTTCGGTTTCCTGTTTGCTGTACCAGTGGCCGGTTTCAATGCTGTCGCTGCTTAAAGCATTAGTGTTAAGGTTGACTCTGAAATGGTGCGATTTCCCAAGTAAGCGGTGGATAACGGAAAAAAGAAGCTGATGGCCCGCGCCTATAAAACGCGAATCATCGCCCTGCCTGTTTTGCGGCCTGATTTCCAGATAATCTATTGATATTCCTTCTTCCCTGTTCGTTGCAACAGCTATCCCCTCAATATCAAGGCGATCCTGACCGTTTATTTCCGGGTCGCTTACTGCAAAATAGATAGAAGATTTATATCCATGGAAATAATACATCATGGTTTCGCTCGCACCGTCCAAATGGCTAAGCAGCATCGCGTGAATAAAATCCTGTTTATGCCTTACAGGAGGCCAGCCCTGATAGTCATACCATTCGCAAAGCCTGCTCATTACGTGCCTGTATTCCTGGGAATTTGGCACAATATCTGAGGCTTCAAGCACGCGCAGCTTCACCTGTCCCTGACTTAAGCCCGCAACATTTTTCCTGAGAACAGCCATGCCTTCGGAATAATAAGAATCCGGGCAGAGATTAACCTGGCCCACTACGATAAGATTGTTACCGTGCCTGTCCTGATAGTTAAATTCGGGATGCAAATCAGTAAACCATCTGAGGTGGGCTTTTCCGGGAAGCTTTACAACAAATTTATAGCGTCCTGTCTGCTCCAGTGTAATTGCTATTTTATATTGGCCGTTCTTAGCAACTCTGCTAATGTCTGACTCCCGGGGATTCCATTTGTTAAAATCTCCGGCAACTCCGACCCACTCTATCGCGGAGCCGGAGGCAAGTCCGCTTCTCTCATATTCTGCCGGATTGAAATTGAATTCTTTAAGCGTTCCTGTTTTTTTACCTTCCTCGTCTTTGTAAGAATTGCCTGCGAAAGCCATACCAAGAACAGGCAGAAATGCAAGCAGCGACAAAAACATAAAGCCGGTAGCAGATTCGTTTGAGTGAACTGCGGGCGGAGCGCGCGGCTTTACTGCAGACATCTTGCCTTGCGATGGTAAAAATAACCTACTCTTTGTCATATCAAAAGTTTGAGGTTTAAAATCCACCCAACGATTCTCAATTGCCGAAGCAGCATCAGTATGAGTAACTACAATAATTGGCTCTATAAGTATATTTTTTTCTCTAAATATTCTGTTACGCGATAAGTAACCGATTAATGTAAAATGCCAATATTGTAATCCTTGCGCGATAAAGAAAATTGCTTTGATTTTTGTATTTGCTAAATATGGCCCTAAAGATTCAACTGCTGCCTCCCATAACAAACCGCTATTATCCCGGCTATCAGCAAGGTTTACGCTCCTAACCTGCCAATTGCTTGGTAAAGACAATAAGGAAATTTCCTGATTGAGCCTTTGCGCAAAAAGTGGCAGGACTTGCGGCCTTACTACGACAATAGGCTTAATGCTAGCCTTACCTGAATTGTCCATACCTGCTGCGTATTCTTTTAAGAAAACCTGAAATTCATCAAGTACAGGTTTATTTTTATCGCGGCTAAGGCGAAGCAAACGAACAGGTAATAGCTTTGCAAGCGTTACAATAACATTAATGGCTTTCGCGCCAATTGCCAGTAGCGACAAACTCATTGAGCTGTCTTCCTGTCCAGACAACAAACTGTCTTTCGCCACATCAACAGAGCCTGCGCTTTCTTGTCCTTTGGAAAGCTGCCTGAATAAGCTATCACGCCTGCGCAGAACATACGAAACAGTTCTGTGAACCTCAGATTGCCTGGTTAAAAGATGCCTCAACATACCGATAAGTACGCAATGCATCCGGTAGAAACTAAAAAGCGCCGCGTGCAAATTGCTTCTGGCAACCACATCTTCTAACGCCAGTGCGGCAGAAAACATAGAATCGTAAATTTCCGTGGCTTCATGGTAATCCCTGTCAAATTGGTAGCTTGCTGCTTGTGTATATTCAAGCACCCGCAAAACTTCTCCGTCGCGTGGATGCGTCTTGGTTGGAATGGTTATATTTTTTCCGCCCTGGCTGCGGGAAACTATTGTCATCGTATTTGCCTTAACGATACCCATTTCATAATCTCTCCACAAAGGCGTTCCAGGATAAATACTTAATCCTTCCGCAATTGTTACAGTAATGCCTTCCTCTGCCATTAAATCCGAAAGAATTTTAATTGTTTCTATGGTTTCATCTATTGTTTCTTCAACCATAAAGAGAATGGCAAAAACCGAAACAAATAATATGCCGCTTTCTTTTGCTTTACGCAGTATTTCTTTGTACCGGTTCATACGCGCGTAAACAGCTTTCCCCTTGCCTAAACTACGCGAAATACGCTCAAAAGGCGACTCTAAGCCTACATACATTCTGACAAAACCAAGATTTGCCATGCGCCTTAAGAGTTCTTCCGGAGCCCTGTCCAGAGAATCAAGCCTTGCTTCAAATGAAAACCTAAAATGCCGGTTAAGCCCTTCTTCTGCCACTGCATCAATAAATTTTTTAACAAAATCAGGATTTATAAGAAAATTATCATCGGCAAGATTTATCCAGTATGCATCAGGAAGATATTTTCTTATGCGGCTGGCAAGAAAAACAAAATCCTGAGGCTCAATATGAAGCAGCCTCTGCCTGGCATAAGAAGATTGCACAAATAATGCGTCAGCCATGCAAAAAACACAGCGCTGAACGCAATGGCTTATTGTTTGTATATTAATTGCCCCTATAACTACACCGCTATCTCTCATCAGACGCGGATTAATTGCCTGGGTAGCAACACGAAAATCCATTTGCTCAAATGGTTTGCGGCGGACAGTTTCCCTGTCTTTAAAACGCAAACCATCTATATCTCTGGTAAAATTCTCTCTTTGCTGCTTAGGAATATTTCTTCCGGAAGGGTTAAGGTTCATTACCATATCCAGCGTTGAAAACTCTCCCCAGCTCATAACTGCAACGCTTAAACGCGGCACAAGGTCAAACACGCGGCTTGATATTGAAGCTTCGTGTCCTCCTGCTATATAAATGCTGTCTGGATATTCAGCCTCAAATGCGCTTAACACATCAATGTCATCCTGATAGGTGGCGGTTAAAAGGCGCTTGCCGATTACGTGCGGATAAAAATCCAATTCAGCCGAAGTTTTACTTCCTGAAATTTTGCTTACGACCTGCACTCTTATACCAAAAAGGCTCAAAAATGATGCGATACGGAAAAGCCCAAGTGCTGCTTCATCAGCCACAAGCATACTATCAATCAAAACCACATTAGCTGAACCTGGAAGCCGCCTGAAATTATTATTCTGGACCTCTTCGCAGAAACTTCCAAAAACCCCGTCTTCTATCATTCCGGAAAATACCGAAGTTGCCACGCGCGAGAAATAATATTCACCATTTGAAGTATCAGCCAATTGCCGGGAAAGGCTCTCTAAGTATTTTTTGCTGCTCTCTGATAAAGAAACCAATTTCGCTGCGCTTTCAGCGATAATATCTTTATTTTTTAACAAAACAAAAAACGCGTAACGCGCCTGCGCGCTAGCGTATGCAAACCCGGCCTGTGATATTTTTTTATCAAGAAGCTCAAGGAAATATCTTCTCCCTTCAAACGGGAGGTTCTCGATAAATGCGTCTATTGCGCTTTTATCGACAGAGTTATATTCAAACGCGTCAATTGCCTTGCATAAATCATCTCTGTTTGATTCTGGTTGTTTTGTTTTTTCTTCTTTTCCAAAAAAATTGCCGCCTATTACTCCTGCTATCAGCAAAAAGAATAATGACGCTGCAAAAAAAGTACTGTAATTCTCCTCTTGCATGCCGACAGCCTCTCTTTTCCTGTGTAAGCGTTTACTCTCAACATTAAAAAATAAAAGTCTGGACTGTTTCATTACTGCGGTGGATAACGCTAAAACAAAAATACTTATACCTCGTTTAATGGCTGCACTTAGGGCAACAGGCACAATAAGCACCGCAGTGGACAATAACGCTGATACGCTGGCATCTTGATTCGCAGTAACAGCGTTTTCAGACGGGATATACGAATTTTTTAGGTATGCTATGAGGCTTTCTATGTTTTGGAAGAACCGAATTACTACCTGAAAATAGTTTATTTTCTGATCATACAGATTTTCTTCAATAATTTCGCTTTCCCGGTATACGCGATAATTAACCTTAAACCCGGAAAGGTGGGCTTTATAAAGAGCGTCTTTCGCCAAAGAGCCAAAATAATAAGTTGCCGGGTCGCTGGTCGGCGCGTTCCAGGCAAGCGTATCGTAAGCCATCAACACTTCAAGCGCTGTCTGAGGGCTGTCTGTGGCTGAAACATTACCAGGAAGAAGCGCAGAAACAGCTCTGAGTATACTATGCCATATACAAGCGCCAAGCTCCCCTCCTACATAAATGTTGCGCATTAATCCAGAAAAAGGTATTGGATAAGGCTGCCTGTCAATTATACCAAGCATGTTTAATTCCGCCTCAAGCCTGTCCACAGAAGCGAATTTTCCTCTTGAAAGCTCGTATTCTATACCTTCCTTAATAACTTTTATCTTGCCTGAAAAATGCGGCTCATTCAGATAAGTAATATCAGTTACCAGATGCGTAGCCAAAGAAACTCTTTCCGGAATAAATGAAATTTCCTCTTCAATGCCGGCTGCGGTTGTCGGCTCTTTTGCAGTTTCTACGATAACTTTTTCTGCAGATAAGCGGTTCTTTAGGACTCTTAACAGAAACAAAACCGGAACAAACCCGGAAAAAATTAAAAACGCAAAAACATAGCTCATATCTGAATTAGCCTGCCTCTCGTATAGCAAGGTTGCCGGCTCGCGGTAACTTTGCCTGCGGCCGGGAAATGGTATTAATATTGCGACACCTTCGCCCAGGGCTACATCCTCCTCTAAAAGCACTCTTTTGCTAAGCTCGTTCTCAGTTTCAATTAATTCTCCCAATTTAATGGGAGTTCCTTCCATTAATTGGTTAAATCTCTCTGTAACATATTTGTTGGTTGCATCTAAATATCCAACAGCCATATCCCTGTCAGAAACAGAATCAACTTCAATAATAAAATCAATATCCGAACCGGCTGAAATTTTATCCAGGTTCCCGATATCTCCGAAAAGCCAAACTCGGCGTATACCGCTTAAAATCTCACCCAAATGCCTGGCAAGCGCCTGCGCTAATTGATACCTGAACATACTGTGCGCTGATAAGCTTGACGGACTTTGATATGGGTCTTCAAAAGACCTTAACACATAAATTAACTCTCCGTTTCCTGAAAGTCCTAACTTTGGAAGAGTTTGGACAAGGCTGTCATCCCATAACTTTTCAAGCCCTGCCAAATCATATCCGGTTTGGACATCGGATTTAGAATCGTTTTTCTGCCTGATGACTTCTCCATACATATCCCGCTTAAAAACAATAAGCGTTACGCGCGCGCCTGTTGTAATTTCGCTTTGTCCTTTGTATTCTAATCCGCCCCAGCCATCACTCTCGTAGCGCCTGCCGAAACTTTCAATAATTACTTTGTCTGCGTTATGCAGGAACGTCCAGAAGCCAATGCCTCTTGATGGTAATTTTTTTACACTTGCCGCAAGCTCTGCAATGGGGTCAATAATCCCCGGCCCATTGTCTCTGCCGGAAATAAAAATACCCTTAATTTCGTTTTCGCGCACACTGCCTAAAACTACTTCGCCACCTTTGCCATATCCAAACATATTAACAGCCAATTCATGAGCCAGTGGCCTTAACCCTGCAATCTGCGATGCGTGAAATCCTAAACTTAAAGCCTTATTTTCTGCTTCATCCTCCAGTTCCTGTCCCTGAATTGGATGTTGCCTAGCCATATCAAAAACCTTACTGAACAAAACCGCTCCTAAGAAAGGCAGTAAAAACGCTAAATTGATTAAGGTTGAATTGCTCTTTAAATCAGCCGTATCCTCAGGCAATCCAGTTTCTATGCGCCACCACTTAAGCCTTTGGCTGAATTCAGGTAAAGCTTGCTCAATGCCCGACAAGAAACCTTCCAAAATTCTGAAAGTTTCAATTTCTCTTAAGGGCTCTGCAAGGAAAAACCTGGAAGCCATTGCTTTTAAATCTAACCAGGCCTGCATTTTAACTTCTTCTGTGCTTCTTAAAGCATCAAGCAAAGCCCTCGCATAAACCTTCCCCATATTTTCTACGCTGGCTACGTCATTTTCGTCAAATACATAGAGCAAATTTGTAAACAACCTGCGCATTACATATAACCGGTATAAAATCAAGGAAACTGACGAATCCTCCCCTACGGGCGCAAGCACCATTTGGCCTTCCTGGTCAAATTCAATTGTTTTATCCGCTGACAGAAGCGCCTGCCAGTCGCTCTCTGAATGGGAAAATTCGCGGTTCTGAAATAAAACCTCATCAAAAACCAGCGCTTTAAGCAGGGCGTTTCGCACTTTTGTATTTTCAAAAAAGCATCCTGCGGCAATAATATTTATTTCTGCTGATTGTTCGTACAATAACCTGTAGATATCAAATTCTCTTTTTCCTTCAGAAATACTGTCAAGCGCATCGCAGCAATAAGCTACGCCGCGGCCTACTAATGCGCGAAGAATGGGATGCTGGTTTACTTTTTCTATTGCCGCGTTAATATCTGTCATATATCCCAAAGGCATTACGCGCCTGTTGGCAAATTTATCGTCAAGATAGAAAAGCCCGTCCGCGCTTAGAACTATATGCTGTCCGCCTAATCTCTGGCTGCCGTCGGAAAGTAAAATGCGGTCGTTGCCCAAAAGGTCAAAGCCTTCCATTCTTGTTACAAATTCGCGAGTTGCAGGTTCGGCGATATAAGGCAAAGTATTATGCAGGCCTGAAGCTCTTCCTTCTGGAAGCACATTACCTACAGTATAAAAAATTAACCGCATTCCGTTTGCAAGGTGCAATTCATTTGCATTAAGGCCTGAGGAAAGCATATCCTCCGGAATAAGGCCGTTATCGAAAAGCGCCCGTAACAGGACTTCTCTTGAATCATCTCCGGGAAATACAACGCTGTTAATTACTGCGACGTTTGTCTCAAGCACTTTTCTTAAAGCAAGAAGAACATAAACAATATTGTCTACAGTAATTCCTCTTTCACGGTGCTGTTCGTCCCAGCTTAAATCTATTCTTGAGGGAATGTGGCGGCCGGTTTCAACAAAACCTTTTGTCTGGATAGCTCTTATATTTTCAAAAACTTCAACTGCCTTATTAAGGCTGGTTGCAAAAGCGGCATTACTTACAAAACTGGCTTCTTCGGCATTATCAAGATGAACTATAACTTCAAGCATTTCGTATAAAAAGTCTAAATATTCAAAAGGCTCTCCAATACACCATTGATAAGAAGTAATTCCTGCTTTGTCAGCGTCTCTTAACATAGCCCTGAGTTCTGCTCTATGCCGGCGCAGGTAATTGCTTAATATTTTTCCCTGCAAACAAAACTGGCAGCCTAAACTGCATTGCCCTGAGCCAAGCATAAGGCTCTGCGGCGCATAAATAGGCGAGGTCTGCGGTAAATGGCTTAAAATAGCTTTTTCTTCCTCATCTGCTGCATCATTCCAATTGGGAATAGTTTCTGATTCATCCTTTCCTTTTGTGCTTGTTTTTGAATTTAAAACCGCTTTTGCTAATATTGCTGAAAGCGATAAAACAGAAAAAGCAATTATCAACACAAGTGTAATTAATGAAAAAATCTGCTCCGAGGCTGGAAGCGCTGTGCCATCTGTAGTTTTTGGTATAAAAATTAATTGAGTTTTAGTAAAAACAGTTCTGGTTTTACTATGAATCCATGTACGCCAGATTGTAATTCTGAAAGTTCCGCTAGAATAATCATTAGCCGGTTCTATCAAAGATTTTCCGGAATTTGCTCTGAACTCTTCTATTTTTTCTCCTGCATCCTTTTCCTCAATTGATTCAGATGTTACGTCAATAATATCTCCCTGGCCTCTGCGCAGCATATCTTCAATTGTTTCCGGATTAAAGCTTTGCGGCATTAATCCTGAGAGTTCAATGTTAGTGCCAAAAAACATGGAAGCTTCCTCGGCGCCAGGCTCAAGAGAAGTCCGCACGGTTATTAAACCGAAACTATGCGTAACATAGTTTAGAACCAATAACCGCATTGTTTCTATCATGTTATAGCCTAAAATTTTACCCTGCTCTAAAAGCAATTCCTGAAGCAAAACTTTTTCAATGTAAGATAAGCGCAGGGCGGCTGGATTTTTTTGGCCGGCAGTTTCTTTCCTTTGATTTTGAAACTCTTCCAAAGCCCTGACGTTTAAAGCCATAAGTTTTATGAATGCATCATTTTGGGGTGCAGAAGAAATTGTCTGCATTAATGCCCGCCTCTTGTTCTCGATAAATTCTGATACGGAAAAATCATTCTTAACAAGGGCAATTGATCCCGACGGCTGATAAATTGCCTTTCTGTCTCCATCCAAAATAACCTCAGTTCCTGCCAAAGGCACAAGCAACGAAAGCTCGTCCGCTGTAATAGCTATTAACGCAGGGATGCCCAGGAAACGCGCAATAACTGCCACGTGAGCGGTATCGTCTCCGAATGTAGTAATCCAGGCGACACGTTCAAATTGGCAAAGCTCATAAAGCGCTTCTTCGTCAGGCTCTGCGATAACAGCTACAACCGCCTCTCCTCTTACAAGGCGGCCCAAGGCACGCTCTTTGTCAAATTCAAGATACCCCCTTAAAGCTCCAGGCAGAGACTCTGAAGCAGAGATCAAAGGTATTGGGTGAGGCTCGCTCATTTCAACGCGGTAGGTTTCTGCTTTACGGTTTGACTGCGCATCGCGGAAAATTACCACTTCCATTAATTGCTTTCTAGCCAAGCCCAGCACACTGCCATGGCGCTCTAACATTCCCGACATAAGGCTGGATGACATTTTTAAAAGTTTAAGCTGCAGAATATCCAGCTTCTGTCCAGCCAGATGATAGGAAAATTCCAGCTCAAAAGGAAGGCCTTCGCGAGCGTCAAGTTTTGATTTTATTTCGGTAAGCCGTTCTGCAAGCCATTGGGGCGCTCGAGAAAGAGGCAAGCCGTGTTCGTGCATAGAAACAAGGCCAAGCCCCACTTTTCCCGGAAGAATTTTTCCGCGCAATACATCGGCTCCGGTATCGGGGTCCATAGTGTAGGCGTTGCCGCTTCCTATATCAGAATTCTGGTTATGAATTGACATAGCCTGCACAACAATTCCCATTCCTTTATCTTCCAGCCCGGGGAAAAGCCGGCGGTATTTAACTGCACGCGCGCTATTCCACGATGAAGCAACCGCAAACATTGCCAGTCTTGCCTGTTCATATCTATTCTCGGGAAAAACTATATTTTCATGCGGCATATTAAATGCCTTGGATGCAAACTGCGCCATATTCCAGAGATATTCCTGCTGCATTCCGGATGCCTCAGCAATTTCCCGATTAAGCCCGACATAAAGGAAAGTTTCAAGCACTCCAGGCATACTTGCTTCAGGGCTTGACCTTACAGCAATTACCGGGTGCGCTGCCAGAAAATTCCTTATTCTTGATTCAACCGCATCCGGTATCGGCTGATTATTTCTGATTGCTTTAACTATTTCCGATTCAATAGCAAAACCCTGCGGATAGCTTCCCAAGCCAAGTGTATTAATTAAACCAAAGTTGCTTGCTTTAGCTCCCCAGCGCTTGGTATCCGGAATCTGTATATTTGCCAGGTCAATTGTGCCATCTCCATTGTCTTTGTTTCTGATTGCGGCAATATGGGTTTTTGCTTCTGCTTCTCTGCTTAATTTTTCAAGTAAACCGCGGGCGTCGCCGTTTCTATAGCCCATTGAAACGCAGAAAGCGTAGGCGATTGTAATTTCCAAATCAACCGGATTAAGATAGGCTTCATTTAGAAACAATCCAAAACCAGGGATGAAAGTTCCATAGAGAACCGCTGAACCTCCACGGCGGATGTTTCCGCTTTGCTTTAAGAAAAGTATAAAATCGTTGTGCTGTTCTTCGTATTTTGCCTCAAAAACCGACAATGCCCTTTCAACTGCAGGAGCTATTTCGTTGAAATTTACCGCAGCAAGACTGTTCCAGGCGCCGCGAAGCCTGCCTTCTTCATCCTCGATGACGTCGTCGTGCGCATTTGATATTCTGATACCGCGGCTAAAGCGGTTTTCATTATCTGAGCCTTCGCCCAGGTTTGTGATAAATGACATTGCCAAAGCCATAAAACAAAATTGCGCGGCTATAAACACTCCACCAAGCAACCCGTCAAAAAGAAACATAGAGTGCGAAGCATTTGCTGCTGGCTCTTTTGTAAGATTAAATATAGCGTAGCCATAAGCCGGTAAGTTTATAACCAGTTTATTCCCCTCCCGGTTGAAAGTTGCATTCTCAGAAAGCAAAGGATTATTTTTAAATTGAGTTGCAAGCGAGGTTAAGCTTCCTTCGCTCTTGTAGTAATCAAGAACTGAATCGAGTTCAAAAGTAAGCGTATATGGGTTATGCGAATAATTTACCGCAACCAAAGAGTCCTCGTCTCTTAAGTGCCTCACAAAAGAGATGATACCGGTTTGCGAAAGCCCTCCGTCTTTCAAACTTCCGTCTTCGTGCGCACTGTAAAGATCACCCTCCCTGAATGTCGCTGCCGATAATGTTTTTAATAAATCAATTAAGGGCTGGTTTATCTTTGAAGCGTCCCTGAAATCCGGATAAGTGAATTCGTATATTCCGGCATCTGATGATTTCATCTCTTTCCGTGCGCCTTGCGGTGTTCCCATTTTAAAAATCTGGCGAAGCGGTACAAGCAAAGAACCCGGAACAGCGCCTGCAATTGCTGTTGCAGCCATAGCGCGATCAAGCCTGCCGAATCTTTCATGAGCCGGTTCTTCGTCATGGTTTTCGGTAAAGTGTATGCTGTCTCTTAAAAACTGGTGCGGAACATGCATGCGTATATAATCTCTTAGGATATTGATATTGTCCTGGGTCCTGGTCCAGGGATCATGAATACCTACCAAAACATCGTAAAGATGTTTATGATAAGCATGGATACCGAATCTTTGAAGCATTCCAACACGGGTTCTATCTCCAAGTTCCCAAGGCGAATGCGCATTTTCGCCCCATTCGTAAGACTCTGCCATAACAAACATTCCGGGATGGTTTAAGCGAATCTCTTCCATAAACTCGTACCAGAATTCATGCGCTACCATTCCATCAAATGCCTGGCGACTGACGCCAAAAGGATTTGCCCAAGCTTCCCAAAGATATTCTTTAAAAGCCAGAAATGCCAAATCAGCACGAACAGCGCCATTATGAGTTAAACGGGCAATGGTATTGCCCAGCCACTGTTTAATAATGTACTGTCTCGCGCGCGGGTCCATAAGATTAAGCTGGGCAAGGTCAGCAAACGGCGGGTCAAAATTGCCGCAGCGCGCAAGTTGTATTATCGGCTCAGCATTCATCTGAACCCTTAAGCCAAACAGGTCCTTAAAAATTGAGCTTATACGATAGCCGAATCTGCCGCCTGTTTCGCTGAAAACACTTTGCTGGGTACGCATTAAATCTTCGTTGTTGGCTATAGCGCGCGCCCCCTCAAACAGCCGGCGCAAAGTATCACAAAAAGCAGCATCGTTGGGATAAGACCTGACGAGCCCGGGCACGCGCACAATTTCCAAAGAATCAGCGGAAATATGGTTGGTAACAAAGTCAATGGCAACTGTAACGCCCTTACTCCCCAGATATTCAACTACTCTTTCAAATTCCTCTTCCGTCCTTGCAACTTTGCGGTCTAATTTATAAGCGCGCACAGCGTATCCTGAAGGAATACGGCGCACGCCGTATTCATTATGTTCTTTCTGCCAATGGAGCCCTAATTTGCGCGACCAGGAACTTCTTTTCCAGGGAGCTTTGAGCCATATAATATTTCCAAAACCTGCCACCCAATCCCAGAATTCGTTCGGCACATCCTTGATTGTTCCGCCGTAAGTTTTGCAAAGCGCTCTTGCGTCAATTTCTATAATAATTTTGGTAGGCTGCTCTTTTAAATATTCATTAACTACCCTTGATAGCTCGGCAACGCTCCATGCCTGGGAACGAGTTCCGCCTGGCCGCTGGAAATAACTGCCGTTAAATACTTCGGAAAACGCCTGCGGCTTATAATACCTTCCGTCAAAATCAACCGGCTTGGTGGAATCATTTGAAAAATCCCAAGGCCTTGAAAAATTTCCGTCAAAAACTTCAGGCAAAGAATCTTCGGAACTTAACCGCAGCATAAAATCAACCAATGGCGTAAGCACGTCTTTTATTTCCGCTTTTATGTCTCCTTCGCCAGCGGCCTGATACCTGCGCACACGCACCAATGCATCTATATAAGGGCCAATCAGCCACGGCCACACCGCTCCTTGATGATAGCCGGGGTCTTTTTCTTCCGGTTTCTTTTTCCAGCCCGGATATATTCCCTGATAATGCGAATCGCGCGGCGATAATGAACGCAGGCCAAAATCTGTAAAAAGGTCCGTGCTGACAGCGTTAAATACCGCTGTCGCGCGTTCCATTGAAAGCAACCCATCATCAAGGCTTATTGCAAAAATCATATTCGGCCTTATCGCTCCTCGATGCGGGTCCCCCTCAATTACGTCATACAAAGCTTCTTCCTCGGCATTCCAGAATTTATTATTAAATGAAACTCTTACTGTTTCCGCCAGATAAGAATAATGCCCAGCCAACTGGCTATCTTTGCCTAAGCTCTCCGCTCTATTCATAAACTTTAAAGCGGCATACCACAAAGCATTTATCTCTACGCATTTTCCGTTTCTCGGAGTTATAGGGTTGTCTCTTCCTTCAGGGTCAGCGTCCATCCAGCTTGCCTGCCGCGGGGTTATTATCAAGCCGTCAGTATCCATATGTATTTCGTTAAATCTATTATGGAAATTGTAGCCTGTACCCTGCTGATAATGCTTTACAATTGAACGCATTGCCGGAAGCATCTCATTTACAAAATTAAAATCATTTGTATATTCATAATATTTCTTAACCGCATAGATAAACCAGAGTGAGCCGTCTGCGTTGTTAAACTCAACCATTGAGGTCGCATCACGCATCCAAATCCTATTAGGAATCAATCCCTGCTGCTCGTAAGCTGCGTATCTTCTGATAATTTCTTTTGCCTGTTCGAACTTACCCCTCGCAAGCAAAATTCCTGGAAGAGAAATAAAAGTATCCCTGCCCCATTGCTGATTAGCAAACCAATCAACGTTTGAAGCTTGTATGCCTGGTTTACCGTCTGATGTAATCATAAATTTTCCGGCAGCTCTATCCAAAACAGAAGACAATAGAACCCTGTGGTCCCAGGCCGCCATTTGTCCGAGGGTCGTGCGCCAGCTTAAAGTTGCAAATATTTTTTTCTCCTCAAGCTGCGCAATAAGGTATCTGAAATATCCGTAATCTGTTTTTACGATATGGCGGTCAATGAGGGCGTGAATAAAGTAATCTTCTCCGGGCATGTAGCGGTGTAAAATTTCCTCAGCAACAGTAAGCTGGGCGATAAACGGAGGCGCTCTTGTCACTATTGCCCAGCTAAGCTGAATGAGGCGGCTATTTTGCATTACTCTTCCCAGGCGCGAAATATTCGGCGTAAATTCAATATCAACCCTGCCGTCTACAAACCAATATCCTGTTGCCTGTAAAACTTTTCTGATGCCCTCGTGATTTTCTTTTAAAAATCTTATTGCTCTTTCTGTTTCCTGAGTTGGCTGGCCGTTGGAATTTACGTCGCCGTTAATTACATCATAGTTTACTCTTGATACTCCAAGGTTTCTTTCCGGATTCAAGTCCTGCACAAAAAGGCGGGAATTGGAAACTTTGCCCTGCGGCAAGCTGATTTTAAAATAAAAAATACCCATAAAACTCACAAAAGACGCTGCAATTAACAGCGGTAGAATTGTAAAGACCTGGATGCTGTCGTCTTCATCGTGCACCTGAATGAGCGGCCTGCCGTACGTAAGCGAAGAGCGGCGGATGCCCATTCTGTCAGCCACACGTTTAACTACTGCCATAATTTTTATTTCTTTCTGGCGGATATTTTCCCTGGTGCCGCCAAGCTCGTGAGTTTGCGCCCATAACTTTGCAACCTCATCAAGAGTCAAAGGCTCTTCAGTTGCAAACTCTCCAAGCAAACTTTGTTTAACCCTCTTCTCCCAGGTAAGCTGTATAATTTCCGCGCAGGTTTGCATTTCAAGCTCAATTTTCCGGATAAGCGTTTCAGTTACCTTACGCAATTCGCCAAGCGATATCCCAGCATCTTCATCGGCTATTACTGTCCGCATATTAGAACCGCGGTCATCTTCATCGTGCCCCTCAAAAGTATATTCCAGTGACTGGATTTGCGCATGCAAAACGATGAAACGTTCCACATTTGCTAAAGAATAGCCGGTTGCTTCATGGATGGATACAGGCGAGTGTATCTTACCGCTCGGGTCCACACCAGCCGCGCAGCATTTTTCGCAATATTTACGATATTTATCTTTTTCGTTCGGAGGAATCCTTATGGTCCTGTCCTGATCGCTGCGTTCACGCCTGATCATTTGCTTTACCCACCAGGTACAATAAGTGCTGAATTTATTATTGAGATAAGGCGTGAATTTAACAACTGCCCGGTGCAACCCTACAGAGCCCATATCAACCAGCTCATTAAGGTCAAATTGCGCGCTAACATATTTTTTCGCTACAGAAGCCACTAAACGTAAATTAGCGGCTACAGCTTCATTCTCTGCCTGTTCGTTCCCAAAACGCGCGCGCATACACAAGACTGTTTCGCCAAGCATAGTTAAAAGCGGGGAGGCTGAAGAAATCTGCTCAAGCAGCCAGCGCCTGTCGTCAAGAAGCGCGCCCTTACGTTTACGGTGCGGGAGCGACGGCTCAGGGCCGAATAAAAGATTTCTAGGCACAGATGTCCTGTAGAAATCGGCTCCGATGTCATAAACGTCAAACTCTTTTTCTCCGCGGTAATCAAGGAAACGCGAAACTTCGCGCGCCATATAAAGCGCTGCTTCTTCGTCGGTTTCCAGAAGTTTCTGGAATTTACTGCACAAATTTGCCAAAGCCAGCTCTTTTGAGCCGGAAAAAACAGGAGCAAATAATGAGCGTATTATTTGCGTATTATTGTCAACATGCTCCAGATAGCGAATAAGTTTATCATGCGATAAGCGCGTGAACGATTGTCCGCCTTCGGTAATTGGCGGTATACTTACCGCGAATTTATATGTTTTTGCACCCTTAGGCGCATCCGTGCCGATTGTTAACATTCTGCTAGAAATAAGCGCGGTTAAATCCTGCCTGATCGTACCGATGCTGACATCGCCCTTAAGTTTCTCGAATACTTCTGAGGCTGTAACATATTTTGAGTCCTGGGGACACCCCACAAGCAGCGACTGGATAGCAGAAAAAATTAACGCTCTCCTGTGATGAATAAGATACTCTATATAATTATTACTGCGGCGCATAAAAGCTAAGGACTGGGATATATTTTTCTTATATAAAGAATGCAGCCATTTATTGAAAAGCTCTTCCTCGCGTAAACACTGTTGATGACTCCTTCCATGCAAAGCTTCTATCTCATGCACAAGTGTCGCTGCCAAATAGAGATTGTCGTTAATTGCTATGATAATCAGCGGATTGGAAATATCGCGGTTATTCGCGCCATAAAAAATATTGTCGCTGCCTATTAAAATTTTTCTTTCTATAAGTAATTTTGATACAAACTCTGCATTCGGTTGTAATCTTCTTTTTGCCTGGCTTATGGGTTTCTTTGGGCCTATTTCTGTTTCTTCCTTTTGCGATTTCTTTGGCTTTACTTTATAGTAAGCTTCAACTATCTTAACCCAAACTGGCGCACGGTATTTCGAAACCGCATTAAAACCGGTAAAACCATTCGATTGCAGGTAAGCAAAGCGTTCATTAACCTTTGCGAAACTTGAACCGGGGCGAAGTTTTGCGGGATCTTGCTGCGCGGCGTTTACCTCGCTGTTTTGAGAAGAGTAAACGTTATAATCTTGGTGTTCTCTTAATAACAAAATTGCGGCGAATTTAAACACACTGAACATAAATAATGCCAATATAAAGATAATACTTATCCCTGCCGCTTCTAAAGATAAAGATTGATTAGCTATGGCGCCATCATTAAGGGGCAAATCTTGGGCGTCAATAAGGCTCTTAAACCATGTTTTTGCCATAACTTTATATCCTGTATCGTTAGGATGCCACTTGTCAGCCATTAAGCGGTGGCCCCAGAACGGATAATCGCGAAAGACCCTGTCCATATCAACAATATATAAATTTTCTTTTGGCTGGTTGGTTTCCGGAATGCGGTAATTGGTAAGCATAGTGCGTAAAAGTGAAATGTAGGTATCATGCCTGCCGTAATCGCTGTCTCCATAGTTTTCCCAGCGAGGCGCAATAAGCGCAACGTGAACTTCTGCTTTAGCGTTACGGTTATGTATCATATCAATCATACGCCTTACATTAGCGACAGCTTCCTGCAAATTCACAGCCGGGTCTGACACGTCATTGGTTCCTGCGTGTATAAACACTGCCTGCCTGATGTTCGGCTCAACCGCAAGTGCAGAAGGAAGATGCTGCTCAAGTAATTCCAGAAGTCCGGTTTCTAAACCGCTCCCTTTAACTATCTGCAGTCCGTCCCACGCCAAATGCGCATTGTTGGAAAATTGATTAGCTGAATACGGGTCCTTAAAGGGCCCTAAATAGGTAAGTGTGCTGCCTAACAAACGAAGGAGCTCTGCGCGGTATCCCCATGGCCTGCCAGAACTAAGAGCGTTTTCGCTTGAACCCCACTTTCCTCGTGTTATGGAATCGCCGACGCATAAAACTTGTATAGGCAATAACATTTTGTCTAACGCGTATTTTCTACCTAAGGTGCGCGCCCAGAATTTTGGGTTTTGAAAACTGGGAGCGTTGATAGTAAAATCATCAATTCCCAGCTCTTCGCCTATTGAACGATAATACATGTGGCTCCTTGTGACTACCTCTTCCAATACGTTCTCTGCTTCAACAGGATAGCGCGAAGATGCCAGATACTCGCTAACGCCGCGATGCATTAAAAACATTTTAAGCTGCTGCCAATGATCATTGTTTAAGGTAGTTGTGCGCAAGCTAAATGGCTGAGGCGTATCATGGCTTACCGCATGTATTAAATCATGTTCTCCGTAGAGATGGGCGGAATCTCTCAATCCTGTTACGTTAGTAAGATACATTCTTGCAGAATTAGCCGAGTATTCATAAATAGCATCCATTATGGATTTATATCTGATGCCTATTTCTTCTCCGATTAAAAATCCCCTGGATTCTTCGGCTACTTTGGACATGGCATCAAAAATAGTTTTCTGCAGCCAAAGCACTTTTTCAAGCTGCTCTGCTGAAGGCTTGGCATACACATCAATAGGCATATCCGGAACCCAGGCGCCTTCGCCGACAAACCCAAGTTCCTTACGCGGCAAGTGCCATTCGCAGGAAAATCCAAGTAAGTGATCAAGGCGCACTACATCTCTTCTTTTAAATGTATATCTCAAGCGGCTAAGCATAAAATCAAGTACAGCTCCATTCAATTTGCCATCTTCGGTAAGCCAGCGGTAAGGAAATGAGCCCCAGGCTTGAGCGGGGTTGCCTGCTATATCAGGAGGAGAGCCCGCTGACTTATCAAGATAGTACAATTCCTGGTGCGCCCACACTTCAGCGCCGTTTGATGCCGGATATAACGCTAAGTCGGCAATTTCATAAATTCCCTTTGCGTGGTTTGCTGCAGCAACTTTTCGGTCAAGCTTGTCATAAAGCCATTGCAGCCATTGGTAAAATAAAACTTCCTCCTCAAGCCCGTTTTCGCTTAAATAGGAAAGCACCGCCTGCTCTTCGTGATTTTTTAAAGCCTGCGGCCAATACAGCCACCATGCTCCGTTATTATGCATTAATATCGCGTGAAAACGGCTGTAATCCACAAGCCAGGATTTTTCATTTTCTACATACGCATTGAATTTCTGGAATTCTCCATTTGCGATACGTTCGCTTATTTTTTCTTCTTTGAAATATTCAAGCAAAACTCTTCTGGCAAGCAAATATATAAGGGTATGATTAAAATACCTTTCCTGCCAGAAACTCTCTAAAAGCTCTTTTAACGCCTTCATGTCAGGAACTTTGAGCTGAAACTTGTCGTTAAGGCACTTAACAAAAAGCGGGTCAACAAGCGCTTTCTCTGCTCTACGCCAAAAATCATCCCTGTTCATTAAAAAATCAAGCGGTATACCGCGTATTGCGTCATTTGCAAATACGCTGATAGCGTCATATGGGCTTTGCTCCCAATGCTGGCGCATTGTATCCGGCAGGTCTATGATTGCGCGGTATCCTCTGCTTTTTGCAAATTCTCCAAGTAACAACCTGCCCTTTAAATCTCCTATCGGAAGGAAGCTGTTGGTGCGTGTTGCGGAAAATGTAGGGCAGAACAAAACAGGAACCTGGCCATTCTCCCACCATAGGTCCTCACGCTGCGACCTCAATGCTTCATCGCTGTCTTGAACGGCTAAACCGGAATTACCCATAATAGCTAGGCCCAAAAGCCCTGCCGTAGCTAAAAATATACTCATTAGCATATCCAGGCTGTTTGACGCAGTATTGGCTTCTGGCACTTCAGCTCTGCGGTGCATATGCGCGGCAATTCCAGTAACTTCAGATGCCGATTGCTCTTGTTGAGACAAACGTAAAGCCGCATTATAAAGCTGAAGGCTGCGGTATACTGATAAAAATATTTTAGAACGCATCTCATTAATACCGAAATAAGTCACGGCTGTTTCCTGGTCCTGGCATTCCCTGAAGAACGGCCATTCCTGGTCGCGATAATATCTATGGTTAACATCAAAATAATCCGGATAGGCGTGTTGCGCATCAGGAATCAATAACTGTTTCTCGTCGCTATAGCCTACGAATACTTTTACTTTACCCCTGTGCTTAGCTGAGAAATGTTCAAGGACGCTTTTTACATATAAAAGGGTTTTCCCAGTGGCGCGCGCATCTATAAACATTACCCGGTCATGATGTAATATGCCATTATTTACCATCTGCTTGAATAAAAGTTGCGCCTGCTGATACAGCTCTAAATCCTCTTCCCATAATTCCTCCAGACGCTGCGCAAAGCCTGATGCTACTTTTTCAAACAGCTCTGGATGAAATTCTTTATAATAAGGGTCTGTTTTCCTTCTGGGCAAAGAAGCTGAACCGTTTATTTTTTGGATAGTTACGGATTTTGCATTATCAACGGCGGCTATAGTTTTTTCAAGCACTGTATCTTCCAGATAATCGCTGACAACTGCGCTTCTTGACATCCCTGGCTGATATATGCCGGACCAAACCACATAACGGCCAGTGAGTAAACCGTAATATTTTATAAATTCGGCAACGGTTAGTGCGTCGCGCATCAAAACAACAGGAAAATATGTATTATTTCCATTAAAAATGCCGGAAGCTTTAATCAAAATTGGCAAATCGGCAATAAATTTATCAACGTCGTGGAAACGTAAAGCGATATTAAGTGTTTTCCTGTTATTTTCATACATTTCCCTGATTTGGGATATCGGTTCCGGGGGACGGCTGATTCTTGCAAATTCTTCTCTGGCGCCAAATTCAACATCCTCAAGCAACTCATTAACCCTTTCTAGTATATAGAATATGTAATCACTGGAAAAAGGAATACGGTTTCCTTTAGAATTTGATGGAAACTCCTTTTCCGAAATAGACCAAACCAACCTGGAAAGCTCCGTATCGGTAAGATCATTGCGGCTGACTAGGGAATTAATTTTGCGGACAATGTTCCTACCAAGAGCGACAACCATTAACTCTTCCCTGTATGCTTCTAATTCATCAGCGCCATACCGTTTATGATAGTTTTCATGTATGCGAATAGCATCCCTATATCTGCGCGGAAGATAGTCTATAGCTGCATGGTTGTGTTTTGCTGAAGCTATTTGTAAGAAGTTAAAATGTTTTTGATGTGGAGGCGCATGATAATTTAGCATAATTTCCTTCATGAAGCTGTAGCGCGCTAAAGCATAAATAATCCAGGCATCTTCTTTGATTAAATGCAAAATTCCCGGCAGGCCGAATTCTTCATAAAGTGCTTGCGTGTGACGAAACCATCCAAATACTTTACGCGCTGGAATGGAAATTTTGGTTCGAACATTTAATTTTTTATTTCTGCTGTTATTTTTTACAGCCACAGCTATGTAAGCTGCTGCGCCGATAAGCATAACCAATGGTACTGCAAGGGCTGCGATAAATATTAATGAATTATTTTTTGTTTGTTGTTGCGAAGTGGATGGATTATTAAGGCCCGTTGTATTAGCGATTGCTTCGGTAAGGAAGTTTAAAAATTTAGGATTTGAAGGGGTGAATACGAGCCTTAGAAAGTCTTTTGCTCTTCTTAAAATACCGCGCTTAAAATATGCAAGCGCTTCTATTTCAACTAACAAATCCGGCCTGCATACATCGGCAAAAAGGTATAATTTTGCCGCATGCGGAAAATATCTCTCAACAACAGCCCTGGCAATTTCAGGGTCCTGCCCGGGTTTTATATAAACTCTTAGCTGCGCTATGTCGCTTAAAACGCCTCCAACCTGGCCCAAAACTAAACCTATATTTTCAATGGTAGTTTCTGTCTGGCGCTCTAAATCTCCAACCCATACAGTGCGCGCGCCTTTGATTGAAGCTGTTCCTGAAATTATAGGCATATGGTAATTGCCCACCACAAAATCCATACCGCGGCTGAACATCGGCTCTGCGCGAACCTCTCCAAGCTTTCCTTCTTTAAGCTCGCTTCCCGGATATTTAAATGCGCTTACCTGTTCAGGGTTTTCTATCGGCACAACATAAGCGTCCGGCCTCTCGCTTGATACGGCAAAAGCCTCCATTACAAGGCTTACTCTTTGGGCCCTTTGCCAGATGCCAAAAAGTTTAGTTTTCTTAGACTTATCCGCTGATGAACGCCTTAGTAATTCTTTGAAATCCGCCTTAAATGAAAGGCTTTCCGATTGGGGACTTACGAAAAATTCCTGCCAGGATAAATCATCTTTGAAAATAGCCGTTACTGTTTCTCTTTGAACAGTTGGATTTATCATTCCTATACCGGTTGAGGCCGGTGGCAGCCATTGCCCGCTAAAGTCTTTATGGAGCAGGCCCTCGGCAAAAGGAATACGGGAACCGTTTGAAGCGGTCAGAAAGAATTTTTTCCTTGCCTGGTTTAATTTTTGATACCTTTCTCCTTCGTCGTTGTCTTTTGCAACAATTGCCCGTTCATAAATCCAGGTCCTTATAACCTGTTTGAACATAAATCCGGCTTTTGAAAGAAGATTGCCCATTCTCTCAAAGCTATCAAAAGATTGTTCGTAGGTATCTTCGAGATTACCTTCCGGTTCAATGCCGGCAAGCATCAACCAGCTTAAATTGTCTTCAGTGACAACAGTAGAATTGGAATCAATGTGGGTAACCTGAACCTTGCGGCCGGAAACTGCAATTATTTCGATTGCGAAAGCTTCTCCGTTTACAGGCGGTTGTAATATAAAGCTTGTTGCCGGGGGGCTTCTGCCGTAATATTGGCCGAGAATGTCTTTAAAATAATCTTTCTGGTGGATATCTCTTAAAAAGATTGCCTGACGCACCACAGAAGTCCTTCCAAAATTATGCTTTTTCAAAACGCGGTCTACGCGAGAAATTGTTTCTTCAAGCTGGGTTTGCGGCGCAGCATTTTTATCCAAAGGCAGCGCGCTTACGAGAAGTTTTTTATAGCCGTTTCTTCCAACAAGCGAATATTGCAGATTAGGAATTCTTGTTATATACCGTAATATTTTCATGGCTGCGAAAAATACGGGTAAAGACAATAAAACAATATATACCAGTGAATTAATATGGTTGCTGCCTGGCGAATTGTCTTGAGTAGTTTGGAGTCTATACGCAGGTGCATCAAGCGGCTTGTGAAGATTAATAAAATAAGTAAGCTGCGGGTTTACTTCTATTGCAAAATAATTTTTAAGAAAATAAAGCGCCTGGCCAAAGCAGCCGCTGTCGTAAACGCTGTAAAGCGCGCGTAAATTTGACTCATCGCTAACAGCGTATTGGCCGCCGAAGGGCGACAGCGATTTTACGCCTAAAGCTTTAAGCCTTTCTACCACAGGCTGCCATTCCTGCGTAAGCCAAATTTCATTATGCGCGTAACGTTCAAAAAATTCTTCCTGGCATTCTTTTATATTAGGCGTACCGGACTGGTAAAATGACGGTATAGCTACAACAACAGCTGAAGTTAAAAGATTTTTCATGTAATGCTCATGGATATTTTCTGTAAGTATAAAAATAACGCCCTTTGATTTACTGATAGCCTCAACAACATTAGCAGTATAACCGTTTCCTTTTTCTGTTGAGCCAAGCGCGTGCACAAAAAACTCCGCATTGCCATTATTTTTACTAATAAGCCTTATGACATTTTGCTCATCTTTACCATCAAGCGCGTGCCAGTATATAATTCTTTGCGATAAGGGCCTGCTTTTACTGCGGCCAATCAAAACGCCAAGGATTATTAAACCTGCTGCTGCGATAGCGGCCGCACCTAAAATCAAAAAGATATAAGAGCTGTTTGCATCGCCTGCCATTATTCTTTCTGCGTAATCAGCAGCTGTTATTTTCATATGCATATCAGCTAAATCCTCTCCCTTACGCGATACGCGCCAGACATTTCCATCTTGATGTTTTCTGAAATGCATGCCTAAAGTGGATAAATTTGTCTTTCCCATAACCTGAAGAAGAGTAAATAAATGAATGTTATCGCCCGCTAAAACTGCGTCGGATGTAAGCGGCAACCCTGCTTCTATTAATTCACGTAAAACCTCGCTGGCAGAAATATGGTTTGACCTTGCAAGAATTTTTATAGCGCTGTTTTTCCTCAAATGTGAAAACTTTTTAAGCAAACCGGCTACGCTTTGTTTCTTTTGCCTGGTGGCATGCATCAGCCTGCTTATAATAATTTCCGCAGCTGCTGCTGCAAGCTCTGTGTAATGTTCGTTTTCAAGAGTTTCTCCTTCAACAAATTTTCTCTGCTCTTCTGTATGGTAAGCAATCACTCCGGAAAGTGTTTTATGCCTTGCGATTGTTTGCTCTATTAAACCCATAAGCTCAAAACGATAACCCCACAAATCCGAGCCGAGCCTTGGAGCGTTATAATTCCATCCGCGGCGGGCAATAATTTTTTCTTCCACATCAATTCCTTTTAACGCTCTCCATTTATTGGCATTATCGTTGTAAAGAACATCGGAAGGAGCGTCTCCATAGCGCTCATCGCGCACCTGCCACTTTAATCCGTTTCTTTCTACAACATCCACTGCGCCTTGGGCTGTAAGACGCACCGCGCCGGTAATGGCTCCTGAGTTATTGCGGTAATGAAACGTTAATCCTGAATCAATAAGAAATACGTTTTTGTTAAAATTTGAGCCCCTTCCTTTCTCAAGCATTCCTCTAACAACCATAGGGGCGCTGCGCACATCGGGAATTTCATTCGGATAGTGCGCAACGAATAAATACATATTCTGGTCTTTGCCCTGCCTTGCTTGTTGCGGCAACCCCATAAGCTTTCTTATGACGTCATTGAAATGCTCGCGGTATATAGCATCCCCTGTTTCGTGATACCATTTGTTCGCGTATTGCTTCCAGAACCAGTCAAGAGAACCCTTAAGCGCTATAACGTCAGAAATCCTCTTATCAAGAATATTAAAATTCGGGATATTCAAAAGATCTATGCGCGGTATATTGGGATGAACAATTACTGCATTATCAACCACCGCAACAAGCGGAAGTTCTTCTATGAATCTAACAAGCCAGCTGTTCCTTCCATTAAGAAGCTCTTTGTATGTGGCGTAGCCTGTAAAAAATTCCTGCATAGCGTAAACAATAGGTGCAACATATTTATCAAGAAAACCGTGCTTACCAGCGGTTCTTATCGTCATCTCAAGCGCTTCTTCCATCGTTGTGTCACCGCCATCCAGCACCAAAATACCGTTTTCTTCGCGGGGACTGCCTTTCTCTCTCATATATTTAAACACTTCGCGGATAACATCCTCGTGGTTACCCATAACCGGCATAACCACTGCCCCCGTATTTTGCGCAACTGCCTGCAATGCTCTTATCAACCTAAGAGTATCCAGGTTGGGATTTTCTCTTGATAAAGATTCTCTTATTTTCTGTAAAGCCCCTTCTATCGCGGCATCGTTCGGCTCTACGGCAATATGGCTGTCAATCATATCGCCCGCAAGCGCCATAACGTCTCCTCTTTGCAAAGTAATATATTTAGCCGGTTTTCTTAAAACATCATCGACCGTAACCGTTCTTCCGAACCATTTTTTCTGTTTTATCAGGCCAAGATGTTGAAGCACTTCAACAAACATATTAACGTCAGCATGGATATCTCCGATAGGAAACAGCCTTAAAGCTCCGCGCACAGCAATAATATTATTTCCTGAATGAACAATTTCAGGAGTAAATTCTTCAGTAATACCGCCTTTTTGGGCAGCGCTTAAAATATGCTTTAGCGTAAAAATAGCTGCAAAAATAACCAATACGCTAAACGCCACAAAAGCCGCGCCTAGAAGCCAGACAACATCGGATTGGTTGCGTTTTATTTTTGGATGACGGCTTTCGGTGGATTTATTCTTACGTAATTTTTTGCCGGGAACAAAATTTGATGCGCCTTCCGGAAGCTTAACGGTTATTCCCCATTCAGCTTCAAGCCTGCGTATCCTCTTGTATAAGCCGGGATTGCCGCCTTCGCTTCTTAACGCGTTCAAAGCGTTAGCTGTATTCTGCTCTCCTGAAAATTTAGCGCTGAGCCCGGCATCCGCGTTACGTAAACTTAATTCTTTTCTTATATGTTTAAGCTCGCCGATAACAATCCTTTGTTCCTCCGGAATAATTTCCGTAAGCTCCACCCCTTTCATAAGGCGCTCAATATGGTTCATAACCTGGCTGCCGGAAGTAAATTGATATATCAGGCTGCTGATTTCAGTTTTTAAATATTCGCGGCGGGTTTGGCGGTTTCTTATCCTAATCGTTACTTTTGCGTCTCTGCCTGGCTGCCCGTCAACAACGACAAAAAGAAAATCTGCCAGAGGAGTTTCATGCTCCAGATATAAAGTTCTCCAATCCAGAAGCGAATCGCCGTAAGCCTGATAATATGCCGCCGGGTCAAAATTAAGCTCTTCGCTTTTCTTATATAAATACAATTGCTTTATTCCTTTGTCTGTTTCTTGCCTTATCCAATCTATAACAATACTAACGTATTCATAAATCTCTCCGCGCATATTTGATATAAGGTACTGCTGGCAGGCTTGCGCCAACAACTTTGGCGCAGGGGGCAGCGGCGCTCTGCGCTTTGAACCTTGCTTTGCCTGCGAAGAATACGGCTGCGCTGCTTGTTTAACTTTTCCGGACGGCCTCTTAAATGGTTTCGGCAGATAAATTCCCAGTCTGCGGGCTTCTGCGCAGAAATGGACAAAACTCATTTTTTCCGTTGAGGGGTCTTCCTGCTGCATCACAGAAAGTTCTCTATATGCGTTTGCGGCGTAAGGCTCTTCACGCACGCTGCGGCGCATTTTAGCCACGCGTATGAGCAGGCTTCTTTTTGCGTTCCTTTCATTTTCTGCATCCAGCCTATCCAGCCTTGCTCCGGCTTCGTGGATAAGAGTAATCATAAGCTCTGCCTGGTTCGCTGCCGCGATTAAAGCCGCGTCTAGATGAAGCACTTCTCGTATTATTTGTTTATGAACCAGCTTGCGTATTACGCCATAAAGATTGGGCAATGGAGCGCTACGTATTTCAATTCCTTCCATTTCCTTAATTGACCTGGCAAGCTCCCTGTCTTCTCCGATTAACGAATGTGTTTCTCTCAATGTTGTTATAACGTAGCGGTTTTCCTGGCCTGTCAGCTTTTGCGTTATAGAAATTTCTTTTTGTATGGCTTCTTCCCTCTGGACAGGATCAAGCGGAAGATTATTATTTTCCTTGGCGCGGTGCAAATCAGCATAAGGAACGGCTGCGACAGTTTCAGCTTCTTCTTTAAAGTAAACATTTACGGTTTTGACAAAAATAATAATCGCAAGAGACAATGATGAAATAAAAGCAGCTGCAGCTGCCAAACTTAACAATGCCGCTGAAACTGCTAATGAAGAATTGGCATTTTTGGATAAGTCATCGCCGGGAGTCTCAAGATTTGCTTCTAAAGCAGCCGCTCCTCCCAAAAAGCTTAATCCCATTGCCTTAAACGCTTCTTTTTTATGCGGACAATTAAAACCGCACTTTATACACATAGGTTCTGCCATATACACAGGCTCAATAAGCTCTTTAAACACAACCTGTCTGTTTTCATCCAGGGCTTCAACTTCAAGCACAGCGCCGTTAGGAACAATAATAATCTTGCCCGCATGTCCGCCTATATCAGTGCTGGTATCAGTAGCAAAGAGATGCCCGAATTCAATGCCGTAGCTGTTAAGCTGCGTCATCCTGCCTGCATTTTGCGGCACTTTCATTACATGGCTTATCTCCACGTGACCAAGCTCGCGCGTAAGTTGTTGCTCGAGCGCAAAAAGTTCACGCACTGCAAGCGGCTGCATCAGCTTGTCATCAGTTTCCCGGTATAAAGGATATTCCCAAATTGTAAAATATTTGTTTCCGGAATTTTTAAATGTCGTAAATATCTGCCTAAGGTATTGCTTGCGCGTCATTGTTCGCCTCTCAATGCTTGGAGCAACGCTTAAGATAAGAGGCAACCCGCCAAACGCATTTGTTTTTTGCTTCATTCCGCGCTCGGCAACGCTTCCTTCAGGAATTCCTGAGGTAAGAAGGTCCGTGTTGCATAATACCAGCTTAAGAAGGTCAAATGCGTCCCTGTCGTAGACCATATCGTAATAATCTTTTAGAAAATCGCAATAGAAAGGAATAAGAAAAACTTCAAAGTTCTTTGACTTAAGCTCCTCAGCCCAGACCCAGGGAAACGTTTCAATGCAAAAAACGGTTGAAATCCAGCAGAAATCACACTGGGTAGAACAACCCCAAACAGGGCTAAGATAAACACTGCGCGTGTTTCCTCTTAATAATTTCTCAAACTGTTCCTGGCGCTCATAATCCGCAAAAGGATCAAACCAGAGTGTTGAAGCTCTGTATTCTTCGCTATCTCTCAGCATAGGCGCGATAAGCCTTAAAAGAGCCTGTTTCCGCTCCTGGTTTGTTCCGAAAATTATAGAACGTTTTGCAGTTTCAATTGCAATCCTGCCGTATAAAGAAAGCGGCGCCATATAATTTTCAAGTATTTGCGAGCGTGCAATTATAGCTGCTTGTAAGAAACCGGCATACGCACCTGATTTTTGGAAATCATCGTCATCAACGAGTACTTTGATAACTGCATTTATTGCTGCGATATGTTTAATGAATTCCTGGTAATTGCGTTTCTTATCGCCCCAGTTAATAGCAAATTTGCTGAAATCTCCCTGACTGCAGGCTGCGCATATATTCGCTGTTAACTCATCAAGGCTAAGCTTCGCATTTTCCTGGCTGCCTTCGTTTGTCCTGCTAATTACCATTCCCACAGCTGCCGACAAAGCAAGGCTTAAGGCAAAGAATAACGATGAGCCGGCAATGGAAAGATTATTTGAAGAAGCAGGATTGACTCTTTCTTTATCCAATATTTCAGTTTTTGTTCTTCCTAATTGCGCATATACGGAATCAGGTATTGCTTCAAGCAAGCCAACTATTTCTTCCTGCGGATACGCTTGGGGCTTGGTAAGGTCTATTGAAATTTCTTCCAAACCTTCGCTGACTAGCCATTGGTTTACTCTTTGCAAATGATCATCAGGGGGGCTAAAAGCACGCACCAGGCGGCGGGCCTCAAGTCCGGCAGATGTTGTATTAAGCCTTGCAAGATCATTGCTATCCTGCGGATCAACTACAAGGCCGAAATCTTCCCAGGCAGATTGCATTCTCTGCGCCCTGTCAACCGCATCCTGGCCGGAAGTTCCCCAAAGCGTTCTTAGTACGGTGTGCGCCATAAATGATTCTGGCAACACGCCTGCTGTGTTTTCGTTAAAGCCGAAACTCCAGGTGTCAATAGTGAGGCGTTCGGGATCTAAACCAAAGCCATAGGATTTAAGTTTCGGCTCTGTCCCGGACGGCCGGAATAAAACAAACCATTTTTTGTTGTCTCTTTCAAAAATAAACATTACGCCGTCGCCGGTAAACATAATATCGATAAGGTAATCAAAATCTATCTGGCTGAAGCGGTTGATAAATACGTCCGGAAGCCTGTCGCTACCCTGCTGCGCAAGCCGGGCCTGATATTCCTGTTTAAAAATATCAGTTAAAATTCTGCGGGCGTCTGCGATTGTAAGCTGTTTGCGTAAGTAGGCTATGGCTATAGCAAGATGCGCTCCGAAAATTCTGATTTTTTTCTGGTTACCTTCTTCTTCCTTGCGCTTAGATTCTTCGCTTGTGCCAGGCTGGCTTAAGATATTATCAAAGCGGATATCAATCGGGGTATCTATTTCGTCACGAACATAAAGCTCCTGTAAATAATCATCAAGCGTAACTGTATTTTTTGTAGCCTGCAACTTAGAAATAAGCGCCAGAGAAAGGAATATTGATTCAGTGGCAGATTTCTCTCTTTGCGCCAAAAAGGTATTACCCAAAAGATCTTTAAAGCCATAAGTAATCCCAACAATGATGCCGCCTGATTCTTCCCATGCCGCAAGTAATAATGGATTGGGTCCGATATTGATGTCTTTGCCGCTGGCGTCGGTAATGACAACGTCCTCTCCCGGATGCGCGCGCATAGCGCCTTCTGTTCGATACATTACATTGGCAAGCTTGGCAAAACCTACCGCGGTATTAATAACTTCTATTTTATATCCCTGAGCTTTACGTTTTGCCGCCCATTTATCTACTGCAGGGGTAGAAGCCAGCGTCTTTAACACGAAAATTGTCCTATCTCTTGAAACAGCGCCTTGCTCCATGAGGGTAGTAATGCGTTCAAAATTCATCTCATGCAGAAAGTGGAAAAATTTATTAGGTATGAATACGGCAACCAGCTTATCATTGCTTACAATGTTGTAGACTATACCCAAAGCCTCTAATTTTTTCCGTTCAGCTTCTGTGTTTGGCAAAATCTGGGTTACAAAAAGCCGGTCATTATCCATATCGGTATGTAATGTCACATCGCCGATTGGCATTGCCTGGAATTTTTCAGGATAATCAGCAGAACATAATACAGGGAAATATTTAACTACCTGCCCATCTGCAAGTACCCGCTCCTGTACCTGGGCTCCGTCTGCACCAATATCAAAAAGTTCAGCGGCGCCATTTTTTGGGTTCTCTAAAAACTTTCCGATATTCCCAAAGTCAGCGCGTTCTTCTATATGCATCCAGTCAATGCGGCTGATTAAATCGCCAAGCCCCACTTCTTTAAAGAAAGCGGTAAGCGTGCGGTATGCTGAGCCATGCGCGCAATCAATATGCACGTGGCGTGCATCAAGGCTCTGCACAAGGCCTAATATCACATTATCAGCTGCAGTTTTTTCCTGATATCTTCTATACACAAGCATGCCGTTATTGGTACGCTGGTATAGCTCGGAAGTAATGCGCGGGTCATCCTCCGCGGAAAGATAAAAATCAACATAGCCGTCGCGCTTAACCTTTTCAATAATTGCCTGCTGGATTGCAATCATCGCGTTAATTGCGCTTATAGAAAACTGGCTGGCTTCATAGTCCATTATTTTTAAACCGTCAATTGCAGATGGCGAATGAGACGATGTGCCGCAGAATGACAAGACAAACTTGAAAAATTTTCCCATGCTGGAAGTATTCCAGATAGCAGTAGCTTGGTTATTTGGAACCACATGGTTGATAAATCCAAGTGCGGCAAGCACGCGGGTAGTTATTGCCTGAAACTCATTGCTATGATAACGCACTTCATGTCCGTAAGTAGTCTGATAAGGGAAATACGCGCCCTTATTGTAAAGAATCTTAACCATAAGGCCTAAAGACAAACTTGTAAGCAAACGTTCCACTGAATTCTTAATAACTCTTGTATCGTGAATGTTTAATATGTTCATTGCGTGGCGTATACCGGCAATAGCCAGAGGGCCTATTTTTACATATTTCAAAAATGATTTAAGTATACTTCTGCCTTTTGGAAGTTGCGGTGTATAATCTTCAAGCATTTCCCTGGTAATTCTTACCTTCTGCGCCGAAGGGTTACTCACGGGAACAATTTCGTCCACGCCCCACGGAGTTTGATTTTGAGCCAACTGCTGCATGGTAGCTTCTTCCCACCAGTTGCTTCCGGGAGGGCCAGTTTTAAGCGTTACCTTCCCCGGGACATCATCCATTGCCGCGACAAGAACCATTCCCAAAACTACCGATAAAGCAAGGCTTAAAGCAAAGAATATTGCCGAACCGCTCATTGACAGGTTGATACCTGGTTGAGCATTACCTTTAAATCTTGCCGCAAAGAATGTTCCGGTTTTTGAAAAGGATGTTTTTATTATGGTGCGCGTTTTTCCGTCATAGCGGGCATTCCCTGATTCTAAAATAAAATCTTTCGGATAATCTGGGGCATTAATTATTAACTCAAGAGCTTCTCCGTGTCCGCTGCCTGATTTATGCAAACCAGAAACAACTTTATCTATCGGCAATCCTTTTCCCGCGTCAAAAACATATACCCAAAGCGAACCGGCATTCATGTACCACGTAAATACTCCGATGCCAGCCTCACGCACTACGTGCTGATAAACATTTTCAATTGCCAAAGCTATTGCAGCGTTGCCTTCCTTGCCTAATCTTAAAGAAGGCATATATTTGCGTACTGCATCGTAAAATGGCCGCAGCATTTCCAGGCTAATCCAAAGTAATTCCGCTGAATCCGTTCCGGTATCAGCGCTAAACATGCTGTAATGTTCGATACGAGCAATATCAGCCTTATCTAACAACCTGTAACCGAACATTTCAGGATAACTTTCGTGTGTTGCCTGCAATATTTGCTCTGCGCCGCGCTTGTCGCCTTTTCCTAATATTTTCCAGGCACGTGAAATATCCGCCTCGATTAAAGATTCCTGCCATGCCTGTTGAGATTTACTTGCATTGCCGGATTTTATCGTATAAACAAATGCGGCAAGCGCTAAAATCACGGCTGCTGCAATTAAAGCAGCTGCAAAAATTACAGCCAAAGGCAGCAACACAGCAAACAAAGCAAGGTTTTGCGACTCTCCCCTGTCCGGAAGCGGAAGTTTTCCCAAAAGCAAAGTTGTCTGGCCTAATGATTCAGCCTGATGATGAAGTGCAAGGAAATCTCCTTCGCGGGTAAGTAAAGAAGGCAGCCAAGCGTAAGTCTGAGGCAAAAGCGCAAAATATACCTGGTCGTGAACGTCACCCAGGGCAACAGGTAAATCCGAAGCGTTCCTGCGCAAGTTATACGCATCTCTTTGTCCGGTTAAACGGTTAATGACTGCCTGGGCTCTTTCCGGAACAAATACCGTAATTTTTTCCGGATAATAAGTTATGGTTGTCCTGAAAAATGTAACGTGGTTATCGTTTAAAACTATGCCCGGCATTGCCGCCTTAGTTAAAATAGCTTCAATACCTCTTTCTTTGGTAAGTTCATAAAGAAGGTCATAGAAAGCAACACGAAAAATGTTTGCAATAATACGCGCGGGAAGGCCTTTGAGCGTGCGGTAGCCCGCTGTTGATTTTTCCTCAATTTCAATATCTTCAGTTTCGCGGATAAAAATTGCATCCCAGAAATACTTTCGGTCAACCATGTAAATTCTTTCTTCGCGGGGATTATCAAGCGTAAGGATAAGTATCGCTTGCCCTGGGATAAGAGAAAGCTGGGTATTTATATTGAATCTGTCCGGAGCGCGGGCTTTAACCTGCGAAAATACATATGCAACAGCTACGGCGCCCGCAAATGTCAGCATTTCAATTACTGACCACAGAACACCGCTGAAACTTAAGGAATTATTTTTATCAAAACTTTGATTTTGTGCCTTTCTTGCTGATGACAGCCTAATCTCTTTCTTATAAGATATATTCTTATGGGCCTTAAATGCCGCCAATGTCCAGTTTAAATGGAATATCGCGATAAATGCGAAGATAACAATGCCCCAGCTTAAAGCTCCCGCCCACACCATTAAGAGGTTAAAAGAAAGCGGAAGGATTATTCCAAGTATAAATACCGCGGTCACGTCTGCCGCCCGCACATCTTTATATTCCCTGCCAAGATAGCTCAGTATCAAACTTAATCCGATACCTATGAGAAATACAGATGAGATAAAAACTGCTGAAACATTTAGCGCGGTCTCAAGCGAAAACCATAGAGAACGAAGGTTACCTGTTTCAAGGCCGTATGTAAAACCATCCTGTATTGCGCCTAAAAGCATTTCTATCGTGCTGTTACTGAATATATTTATGGCAATAACCATGGCAAATTGAAGGCTTACTAAAGTTTTAAATTCAAAATGAAACCTGGTTCCGCTTTTTTGGCTGAAATTTCTTAAGGCAGCATACGCAAGAAAGATCAAAAACGGAACTACAGCAAAACCGTGACCGATAAGAACAGCTTCGCCCATTCTGGTATATAAGCGAAGAACCAGCGATGCTACTACAATTTCAAGGATAACCAGCAATGCTGCCAGGGCGCGCTTTGAACCTGTTTCTTTTAAAGGCTGCGACAGGCTGTTTGTTGTATCCATTTTATTTATTGCAGAAATTCTTTGTTCAAGCTTTACGCTAAAATCCTCTCCCGCACTTCTTAAACCAAATATCTTTCTTACGAAATAAGGATTATATAGGTAAGGCGCCATTATATGGACTAAAACAGTGTGGATTGCAATAATAGGAATATAACCGAATATGCCCTTTGAAACTGAGAAGTAAATGGCAAACGCCAGGACCGACGCAAGAATTACGGTTTCAATAATAACAGGCAGCATGTCGCGTAATATTTCCCTGAATGTCATTACGGATAAATCTTCAACTCTGGTAGCTTTTATTTCTCCCATGCGCGCGATAAAGCCGTAAATAAGGTGTTTAAGTATTCCGAATGAATAAGCAATAAAGGCAAGCCCAAGTAAATAGCCCACGCCGATATTGTAAAGTATATGCAGAATAAAACTCCGCTGCTTAAGCCCCATAATATTCGCCCTGCCGTAAGTAATAATTGTCATAACAATTGGAGCAAGAAGGGTAAAAGCAAATAAAACAAAAAGGAAAGTGCCTAAAACACTGCTCCAGAAATACGGATACATTATGCCAAGAAGATTAAGCGGCAGAACAGCGGCAAGATTTATATAAGAAAAGGCATAGATAAGGAAATCAAACTTATGCTCAATATTAACGTGCCTTGAGAATAAGTAACGGATAAAATCAAAGCTAAAGAGATTTTCTACAAGCCCGAAAGCGTAGCGGTAGAATTTGCCTGCCTCATCAATAAATGTCGTTGAGACCTCTTCGCCAAAATCCATATTACGGTAAGCGACAAACAAACCGTGGTAGCCTTTCGCCTGAAGCGACATATTAAGGTTTAAGTCCTCAGTTGCCCTGTGCTCATGCCATCTTCCTACAGCTTCCAATGCGCTTCTTCTTATAATCGCGTTATGCCCCATAAGAGGCGCGGCTCCGCCAAGAATTGTTTTTAAAGGAATTGAGTAGCCATAAAGCATTCTGGTAAAATAACCGCTTATTTTTGCAAAATAACTGTCATCCTCATTAAGAGGAAGGCTTCTATGTTGTGTAAAAGCAAGGGTTTCATCTTCAATAAATTCAGGTATTGTGGTGCGTAAAATACCTTTTGGGATAAGATAACTGTCTTTATCAATTTGTAAAATATAATCGCCAAGCTTCATTGCACCACGACTACGTATGTATCCTGCTTCGTATTCCGGATGATTCGCTTTTATTTCTTCAAGTGATTGCGTTAAAAGCAAATGCGCCAGCCTTAAAGAGTAATTAAGGTTGCTTGCTTTTTTAAAGGTGCCTGCCCTTTTTGTGTACGGTTTATTTTTCCGCGGCCACGGCCTGGCAACAACAATAATTTCTGGATGCGCTTCGTAAAAATCCATCCTTTCACGCAAAATTTCGTATTCTTCTGCTACGGCAAAAAGCATTAAGCCGTCATCGCACACCCAAAGGTTTGCGTTTCCATCATGAGAATTATAATCAGCGACTTCCGCAAGCGCTGCCTCAAGCGTTGGCCTTATTTTTCTAAAGTCTTCGTTGTAAATCGGAAGCATTATGGTTGCCTTAATCGGCCGCAGAACGCCTCTGTCATCCTTTATTCTTGCGTCATTAAACGGAGGCCTTGTGATGTTAGTAAAACTTCTGCTTCTGAACTCTCTGCCCTGGATAATATCCTGAACGTCAAACACAAGACCGAAGAAACCGCTAAAAAGTATGTTAAGAGGAAACAACAAAATTATAAAAGTTACAACAGCAGTAATAACGCCTATCGTGGTTGTGCCGATGCTTACGCTTGAGAATAACGCTATAGCAAAAGAAGTCAGGAATGTAGTGCCAACCACTAATTTTCCGGGGTTATTTTTAAGCAGCCATAAATTTGTGGTTTCTTCTCCCTCGCCGCGGCGGCTGGTTAACATAAACCACCAGGCAACAGAAAGTATGATAGCGATGCCGGTTGCGGCAATGTATGGAAAATTCTTCTGGAGGCCCATAGTAAAAATGCGAAAGCTTAAATCCATATCCACATGAGTTAAGATAAGAAAACCGGTTATGATGAATATGGAAACTGAAAGCAGAATATTGATAGCTGCCACGCGTAAACCTTTTCCGAGCGGTTTGGAATCAATTAAGCGTATAACCGGCTTTACCCTTGAAAGCACTATAAGAAGTAAAAGTGCTCCAAGAATAAAAATTGCAGCGTAAACGCTGGTAAACAACGAGATGCTGTTTGAATTTGTAAAAGAAACCATAGCCGGATGCCAATTAATCTCTCTATAACGGGAAGGGTCATTAAGGGCTTTTATGGCAAATTCATTTTCTCTTGTGTCAGGAATATCCGCTGTTGTTAATCCAATAGCAGCTGCAACGCGAGATTCAAGGCCGTTTCTGTTTTCAACCGCCTGGTTTTCGCCGTAAAACCTATCATAAAAAACTTGCGCTATTTCAGGATGCACATATTTTAATGCATTTAAATAGCCTCGCAGATTTTCATTTGAATTTTGAATAGAATAAGTAAGGTGAATGCCGTTTGGTTCAGTGTAGTGCGGGGCAGTGTCCCTTAAGTGGCTAAAATCAAGCAGTTTGATATTTCCGCTATCGTCCATGCCAAAATGAGAGAAAATATTGTGGTTTGATGTATCGGCATTAATTACTCCACGCCGCAAAGATTCTATATAGACTGAAATAATTGCGTCAACCAAAGCGAAAGCTTTTTCAAGGATAGCTGCTTTATTTGCCGTATCCTCCTCGGCAGCTGCAATAATTTTTTCCATCTCTTCATCAAGCGGTTTGAGCCGCTCGGCAACAACACCGTGCATATTTTTATGATTGCGCCTTGATGTAATTTCTACAATTCTTCCGGAAGACTTTATTTCTATGGCGCGCATATCAGTAAATATTCCTCCAAGCCGCCCGACAGCCAGCTCATACGGCAATACCAAATATTCCTGCTGTACCCTGTCATGCTCCGGCCTAGGCTCTAAGAACTTGAAAATCTTAAGCACTTCCTGGTAAGCCGCGGAACGAAATACCCTGTAGAAGCTTCCTTTAGTTATGAAATCAAAAGTAACCGAACGGCTCTGGCTCAAAGTATTTATAAAATCCCTTGCCCTGTCTATAACGGATAAATCATTATGGACTTCTCTCTTAACTAAAAGCCTCAGATACAAATGAGAAAGAGCAGCCGCAAACACAAAAGCTCCTAAACCAAAAATTACTGCGTAGCCGAATCCGTTGCTTTCGCCGGGCAGGTCTTCTCCTCTTACGGCAAATACGTTTTCGCCAGCTTCTGCGATAAGTATAACTTTGATGATTTTTTGCGGAGGCGCATGAAACAAAATGCCGCTTAATAACTGCTCCACATGGTTTGGCAACTGTGCTTTTTCAGTATTAGTTAACGGTGAAACTTTTTGCATAACCGCAATTGTGCTTGCGGCAATATAGGTTTTAACCAGAAGGCCTTCGTTGCTTATTCTTAAATGTGCATCTTGCAGCGTTCTTTCAAGGATAATGTGCGGCTTTAGGATAAGTTTCCCTGATTTTGCGGGATATGTAATTGCCGGGCTGTCCTTTTCTTTACCTATATATATAGGGTTGATAGAGAACGCCGAACCTGCAGCTTTTATTACTCCAAGCAAACCAGCGACAAGAGAAAATAAGAAAGATACTGAATTATTTAAGGGGTAATAAGTTGCTCTGTCCGGCGATACCGGAGTATAACTTGTTTCTGATGATTTTAGCTGCGGAATCGCTAAGTTCATGCCAGCTGCCGTTAAATGATTTTCCGCTGATCTTTCCGCTCGGCCGTAGGATAAAGAAAAAATTACTCTTCCAGCCTGAACAAGTTCCTTTGACCCAAAGACCGTATTCGGCGACGGAGAAGCCGATGATCTTAAGACTTTCAAAGCCACGGACCATGCTAACCTCCTTGTTTTTTCATATACCGCTGAAATATTTTTTATAACCGAAAGGAATACGCCCGCAAACAATAAGGGGAAAATGTTTACCGCCTGATTTTGCGTGTTTTCCAGAAGTCCGCCGGAGTGCCTGCTTAAGAAAACCACTACGAAAGAAGTTCCTCTTTCAGAAACCCTTACATTAGTCGCTCCGCCTAACTGTCTGACCAAGTTCCTTACATTATCCAAACCTTTACCATGGCCCTGGCCTTTGCTGGTATTGACGTGGCGCTGCGGATCGTTATAGGCGTCCACCCTCTCGGCGTCCATAACCGGAGAAGAAGTGATGGTCACTGAAACTCCGGCAGGAATTGTACTGTTTTCTGAAATATCAAAAGTAAGTATACTTATTCTTTGCGTTTCTTTACTTTTATCACATTCTTCCCTTGCATTCCTAAACAGGTTAACAAAAATTCGTAACACCATTCCTCCATTTGTAATAATCTTTGATTGTGAATTAAAAAATTTCTCTACAGTGTGCCTCATATTAGACATCTCAATGCGCAGTGCCAGCTCTATTAAATTGTTTATGTCTGTTTCCTCCAGGGGGTCGCGCACTATAAGTCTTATCGCTTCTATGGCGTCCTTAACTTCATTTATATAATCCTCCTCAAACATATCCAGCCACTCAAAAAGATTAGTTACTGTTTTTTCCGAAAGAAAATTAGAGATACGCCTGAATGCCCCTTCAAAAGTTTCAACAGATTTCTCATTCGGCATGCCTCCTTCTTCCATTTGCTCCCTTATCTCGTCCAGGCTTGAAAGCAATGTTTCGCATAACCTGTTAAACACTGTAAAATGTAAAGACACCGCCGGCGCATGCATAAAGCTAAACCACTCCCCAAGCGAAATAACTTTTGCAACGTGCTTTCTAAAATCATGGCCCAACCCGCGGATATAGCTGACCTTTGCAAGAATATCTTGCCGCCCAAAAGCGGCCCTGCTGACTTCTGAAAATCCTGCTGCCTGAGCTACATCTGTAACCATATCGGAAACTACGGGTTCTTTGGAAACAACAGCTGTGCCTGCGGTTTGCTGAATGTTTTCTGTATCCTCTGCCTCGGATCTATCAGATTTACCCGGCAAAGCAGCAACCTGCAGGACAGAAAGGACAACCTCTTCGTGCAAAGCGTCTTGAACAGATACTCGCCCGGTGCCGCTATTTTCATTATCTGCTGTGGTTGTTTCCGTAACAACTTGCGGTGCCGGTTTTTCTGCTATATTATCGGCAATAACCTCCGGCTGTTCGCTCTCCTTGTTTAAACTGACGGCTCTTTCTCTCCTTAATATAAGAGCAACTGATGCTCCGGCTGCTGCAAGCATTAAAACTGCGGCTGTAATCCAGAAAATATTCAGAGAAATTTCGTGCGAGCTATTTCCCTGTTTTCTTACAAATTGCGCCAGCACCGCAGACTCAGGCACTTTTAAATCACTCGGCGCGGAAGTTATCGGTTCAAGCAAAGAAATAAGAGTTTCGAGGGTTACGCAGGCTTTGTTAAGTTGCTCAAAATTTTCTCCTGAAACAGCGCCTGGTAAATCAACAATTTTCTTAAGCATTCTCTGTTGATCTTCCTTAAGCATATCCCAAATTTCTCTTTTTAAAACCGGCAGTTCATAATCAACATAAAGATTGATTGTTTTATGTGCTTTAATCCAGAGCGGATAAAGATCGCTGAGCTGGAGCTTTCGCAGTTTCTCAAGCCTTATAATGGTTTCATGCGGCATAAGGCCTTCTGTTAAAAATAAATCAAGAATTTCACGAAGCATTCTTGCGTGCAGGGATGTAAACGGATAATTTCCTGAAAGTTTCATTGAAGGCGCTATATTAATGAATAATCTGTAAGTTGAAAGTTTCCTGTGCGATAATTCCCTGCTCAATCGTTTATCAAAAGCGCGGCTACCTTCAATTATTAAAATATCTCCTGTTTTAAGTTTAAGGAAACCATGGTTGTTATTCGCGTAATATTTCTCCGGTTCGCTTAGCTGTAAAGCTTCTCCTGACAAAACTCTCCTCACATCAGAGACGCTATGATAATCCAAATGCAGAACCTTTGCGCGTTCTCCAACCCTTGCCAATTCTTTCTTTAAAAGCTCAGCAACCATTGCCTTTCCTGTAGCAAACGGCCCGGTGATTAAAACAACACCCTGGCTGGTGAAAAATCTTTTTTTAATGGTGTGGGCAATGATTACTAACTCCTTATGCTTACGCCTTTCTACCATACGCATAAGCCGGTTAAATTTATTCTGCGCAATTAAGCCATTCAACTCTTCATAAGTATCAGGTGAATTTAATTCTATTTTTGAAACGTATGGTTTTTTACCGTCAAAAGCTTGCGCCAATTGCGCGTTTCTTGCGATTTCCGCATCGGATGTGCGCATCAAAGCAAGTATCATCGCTGCCGAGCGCAGTGTCGTGTCATATCTTTTCTTAATTTTGACTACATTTTCAAAAGCAGTTACCATTCTCTCTTCAAGCATTTTATCCACCGCATTCTCGCTCCAGTGTTCATTCTGGATATTCTGCACCCATTCCAAATAAGATACGGTAACTCCTCCTGTATTTGCCAAAATATCAGGAACAGCGATAATGCCGTTTCTCTCAAGAATAGTATCTGCCGCAAGGGTAGTCGGGCCATTCGCTCCTTCTATAATCAGTTTTGCACGGATTCTTGAAGCGTTATCTTCCCTAATCTGGTTTTGCAGCGCTGCCGGGACCAGAACATCTACCGGCGCATAAAGTATATCTTCACCAACAATATGTTTAACTCTGCCCCAGAAAAGTGAATTAAACATACCCCATTTAAAATTCTTAAGCACTCCTTTGTTTTTATTCAAGTGAGTATCAAGAGCATTAAATAACTTTTCGTTGAGGCCTCCTTTTATATAAATACCGCCGCTGACATCGCTCATATATAAAACTTTTCTTGCGCCATGCGCAAATAAAATCTTAACCATAGCAAAACCAACGTTGCCGGTGCCTTGTACTGAATAGGTGCATTCAGCCATATTGCTTCCGATACCAAGTTGTCTGCCGAAACGGCGCACTGCCTCTCTAGTAACAAAATATAATCCCTGGCCGGTTGCCTTGGCTCTACCTTCAGAGCCGCCCTGTTCAATTGGCTTTCCGGTAATTACTGCGGGTTCTAGTTTACCTTTTATTTTTTCGTATTCATCACGCATCCATGCCATATGCTGGGCGGTTGAGCCGACATCAGGGGCAGGCACATCCGCAAAAGGACCTATGGCAGATGGGTTTTGTTCCAGAAGTTTACGCACAAAACCGCGGCAAAGTTGCTCCATCTCTGCGGCTGACAGCAAATCTTTTCCTTTATCGTCTTTGGGGCTTACGGCGATTGCGCCTTTGCCTCCGCCGAAAGGAACGCCGACAACTGCATCCTTCCAGGTCATATCTGTAGCAAGCGCCCTTACTGTGCCGCGGGTTACTCTGGGATGAAAACGAATACCGCCTTTCCCCGCGCCCCTTGCATCATTATGCAATACTCTCCAGCCCTTAAAATACATTATTCTTTCTTCTTGCCTGAAAGCTCCGGTTTTTTCTATACTGGTTCTTGCTTCATCCATGTAAACCGGAATTTCTATTTCTATGACCCTTGACGGTTTAAACAATCTGATAAGCATTTCTTTATCCAAATGCATTTGTCTTGCGGTATGCAATATGTGCCTTGCAACATTCTGGAAGAACGGATCTTTTAAATCTTCGCGGTCGCTTGCATCAAGCTCTAATCCAAGGCTTTGAGCATCCTGGACGATCTTCTCTATTTCTTCGGCTTTATCGGCTAAGCTGGCAGAAACTGGAGAAGAAGCCCGCGGTTTCACAAATAAATCAAAACGTCTGATAATTATATATACGGCAAAGCCAAGCAGCACAATTACAACTGCGGCAAAAAACAACAAAACCGGAACTGAAATGTTTGAGTTTGTCTGGGGCTGGCTGTAATTTATCCTTTTAGAGTGAATTCTTTGGTTAAGGGTTCCTAAAAACTGCATAGCATCCAAGAAGGGCCCGTCGTCATACATAAGATAAAAACGTATGCCGTCTGAACCCTGCGGCAAATCTACGTTTTTCATATGCAAACGGTAAACATCATCTATCGCTTTGGAGGCGTCGCTTAAGCTGCGGGCAAAACTTTCCTCTCCTACGCCTATTCCGTAGTCAAAGTCAACGTAATGGCCAAGCCTGTGCAATGCGACGTGGATTGAATGCGAAGCTTTCTTTATCTGCTGGAAGTTTTCGGAAAGCCTGGAATATTCATCCTGGCGCGCATCTTCCTGCCAGCTGCCTATGGCATCGTTTAATTCCAGCTTCTTGTCTTCAATCGATACTTTAAGGCTGTCCACATACATTAAAATATATTCTGCTACATCTTCCAGCTTCCTCTTGGCTAAAGTAAGATGATATAAATTAACCAAATCATCGCTTGTACCCTCAAGCCATCTTTCTATAATATTTTCTAACGGCCTTATAACTTCAGCTTTGATTTCCGATACAAGCCCCGGCATAAAACTTGCTTCGGGGTTTTCCAGGTTTAGCCTTATCAGGTTATGCCAGAAATCAGACAAGCCTGTCCAGGTACTTATGAATTTTCCGAGAAGTTCCTTTGCGTCTATTTCGGAATCAAAATATCCCAATAACTGGTAAAGCTCGCTGCTTAATTTTCCTATGTAGCGGAAATAAAATATGTCCGGATCAAAATTAAACCCGGGGGTTAGCGGCAGGCTATTCTGGCTGAACATTCTTCTTAAATCCCCAGCATAAGGCAGCAATATCACATTTAGTTCAAAAATTAATGCCCTGACAGCCTCTTTAGAATCAGCAACAGAAATTTCTTCTGCCTTGGCCGGAATTTCCTGGAGTGTTTGGTTTAAATTTTTATTTTTACGGTTAAATCTTGCTTCTTTTACGGACCAAAGTATGTTAGCAACAGAAGGCCACAAGAATAAAAATACGGCGATAAGGAGCAATAGGTATGCAGGCTCAAAATTTATTGCATTGGATTGCGCCATTGGCGCTTGCCCGGAATTATCTTCATCTACTTCCCTATCCAAAACTTTAAAACTTTCTGCAAGCTGCTCAAAGGTTATATTGAGCTCTCCTCTTACCCACTTAAACATTCTTGAATATTGCTTTACCATACGGATAATGCTCATGCGCTGGTGGGAAATATCATAAGAAGCTTTCATCATATCCAGCCAGCATGTTTTTCCATGAAGCGCATAACCGTGATAAAGCGCTGATGCTCTTTTAAGGTACCTTGCTAATAAAAATTGCGAAGTGTGGTAGTAAAACGCTACTATCTGCTTTTTCTGATAATCGCTTTCAGTAAGCCCGAATCTCCTGACCACCTCGGCAAATAACGCCTCCCTTTCCTGCGGCAGTTGAAGCTCATCATAAAAATTAATTATCCTTGTACACAGCCTTTCTTCAAATCTGCTAAGCCTTGATTCAAGAGAAGCTATGCGTGACTCAACGCTGGCTTGCCAGTCAGCTGTATATTCTGAATGCTCAATTGAATCGCGGTGCAGTTTTAGTTCTTCCAGCTCATGGCGCAATTTTTTTATACACGGAACAAGCTTTGATGTCGCAAGGAATACATCCATAAGCCAGCCATTTTTCCCGTGCAGAATATACTCAATCGGGCCTCCAGTATACGTTGCTATGTTCGGATGGCCGTTAAATCCTGCGCGCTGGTCGCTTGTTCCGCAGGCTTCTCTTGTTGAACGGGGCATACTTATCCAGACATCAGCCGCCTGAGTTGCAAGGCGCATAAATTTTGTTCCTGAGCCGTCAACAAATATAAGCCTGCCCATAAATTGAGGCTGCTTTGCCATTAATTTAAACTGGTGTATCCATTGTTTTCCGAAATCATCGCGCCCAACTCCTCCAACCAATAAATTCATACCCAAACCGCCCATCTCGGTTCCCCAAGGCAGATGGTGTATTGTGACAGAATTAACATCATCAACAATCCAGGCAGCAATATCAAAAGTTATGCGCTGCTCTTTATAAGCGACAAATCTTCTTACGAAACCGGCTAACGGCCTGCCAGGATACGTAAAACCATAACCGATTGCTTCAACAAGGTAATTTCGCAGCTTTTCTTTTTTAATTTTCTCTCCGATATCAAACAAATCTTTTCCTGTGATTTCTCCTTTGGCTTTTTCAAGCTGTATCAGTTCTTCACTCTTCCAGACTTCCTCGTCAGAACCATTGGTAATGCCAAGAATCTTATTTGCAAAGCCTTTAAGTACCGCGAGCACGGTAACCTCTCGATGCTCCTGCGCAACTGCGTTAATTACTTTTACGCGGGGATTGGCGGCAAGACGCTCCGCGAAATTAAGTTCTATGCGGCCTGGAATTTCCGGATTAGGAAGAAAATCTCCTTCTTTGACAAGGCTATCTCCTATATGCATGCGCAGATAATTCTTTGTTTCATCAATGGGAACAAATGAATTATCATAACGCGGCAATGCTGCAGCCTCAGGTGTATGCGTCGTTAGAACGGTAAGGGTATTCTCAAAAACGCTTCTGGCGGTTTTGTTATTCGTCCACGGTTCAAACTCGGTGTCACGGCTGTACCATTGTATATCGTCTTCTAAGGCAACCTGCGTAAAATATAGTTGCGGTTCGTTGAGGCGCATAATATCAGGAGCGATAACTGTCTGCGCTTTTCTGCTGAATTCTTTAAACACTTCAATCATAGCCCGGCCGATAAATGCCATCTGGCGTTCTTTATCTCCTCTGTGATCAAAAGGGCTCGGCGACCAGCAATGATTCACGTCATTATCCATATCTTCTGGATATAGCCCGTAGAATATTTGGTCCTCGCGGATAAGTAAAACAGGAATACCGGCGTCTACCACATAAAGCGTTACCATATAATCCTTATAAGGTGCAGGATTGTAGTCATGGATTCCATTATTACTATGCTCTTCAAGCTCCTGTTTTATTTCTCTTTGAGATTTTTTGAACCGCACATTAACTGTAAAATCGCTTCCGTCGTCATTAAGAAGTTTACTTATCCCCTCTTCCTTGTCCCAATCTATCCAGATATATTTTTTCTCTCCGCCTGAACGGTCAATATAATGTTCATAAAGCGGCATAAAGCCCACTGCGCGCTCTCCTATTTTGCCGTAGCCGATAAAAGTTTCTCCGGCCAAAAATCCAAGCCCTCCGCTAGCAAGCGACTGCTGGGCCTGCGGGTTAGTAAGCTGCGGCAGAAATGCTTCAAGGGTAATATCAACTGTAAATGGCTTATCTTGATAAAGCATAAAATCGCGTATTGACCTGAAAGGAACTCCCCTTACTGAATGCACTGGCGAACGTTGTATATCCTGCGGCTTGAAGCTAAAAACAGGATCCAGAATTTTAAGCGATACGCTAAGGCCGAGCAACAACGGGACAAAAAGCAGGAAAATCAACGAGGATATATTCATAGAAGCCTGATCAATTTCATCGCCCTGGCCAAGCCATATGTTAGCCCTGTCTTCTTCCTGCATTAATTCATCAAGTGTTGCAAAAGCCTCATTTTCCTTTACCGCAGCATATAGGCGCTTTCCATCAGGAAGGATTACCGGGGTTTTCGCAAAATGCAGCCCCCTTGCCACATCTTTATCCAGGGCAGCTACTGATGCCAAAGCATTTATCGCAACTACCGGAGAAAATCCATCTTTAGGAGCATAAAAGGAAATGTCATCGGCTGTAAGCTGGCTGATAAGTTCTTCCGTAAGTGAAGCTGCGACAAGGCCACCCACCTGCCTGAGAAAAGAGCTTTCGCGTAAAACAGCTGCGCGGTAACCCAGAAGATTATTTATGCGTATACGAAGCGCCCCCAGATGTTCTCCGGCATTCATCTCCTCCATATAATAAGGGACAACCCCGTGTAAATCAGCAGAATCAACAAAATAACTTCCGGTTGCCGCGAAAAGTGTGCGCCTTAATAATTTTTGTTCTTCTCTGTTAATCATTCTTGAAGCGAACCTGGAAAATCCGGAAAGAAAATCCAAGTCGCTGAGTTCAATTACAGCAGAATAAACCAATTGCACGAATCTACGGTAGGAAGGGATATCGCGGCCGTCCAGATATTTTCTTATATATGGCGGAATTGCCTTGTGGACTGCAAAATATAAAAGCTGCTCATTCAAATAATGGCTGAAATATTCCGAATAATTCTCAAATGAGCATTCGCGGTCTATGCGTATAAGAGGCAACGCCGAATTTGACATTAAGAGATTTTCCCGGTGCAGGTCAAGGTCGCCTAAAATATAATCAAGAACAATATAAAGAGCAAACCATTTAAGGTGCGTAAGATTAAAATCATTAGCGGCTTCATCGGAATCCAGCGAATTGTTCGGAAGGTATTCAAGCCACCCGAATTTTCCAAAGCTGTCTTCTAATAAATGTATGCCGTATGCCTGCGGAGAGAAACCGTGAGCCTTAAGGAAGCCCATAACGCTCTGCTCGATAACAACGCTGTCGTAAGGCTTATAAATAAAGGTGCCGGTTCTACCGCTGTTAGCGCCTATTACGTCCACTCTCCTTGCGCAATCAATAACTATCTCGTTATCTTCAAGAAGCTCTGCCGTAAGTTTTCTTCCTACCGCGTCAAATTTTGTTAATTTTATATTCTTAAAATGCGGGCTTAAAATTTCAGCGGAACCGAATGAAACCCTGCGCGGAATGCTTATTTTCTTAACCATCCCTTTACGGCTGGCGTAATATTCTATGTTGAATCTATAGATGCGGCTTCCGTCATCATTATCTATTTCCTTCATGTCGCGTAGATAAAACGGGGTATGCAAATCTCCTGTGGCAATGACAGAAACCACTTCAACGGGCTCGCCGAATTCCCGCCTTAAGAAACCTTCCTCGGAAAGCGCAGAGGCAAGGCGCTCGTCAAAAATAGAAGCATGGGGCTCGGCCTGCTTTAAGCGTGACAACCAACCGATAAGTTCTTCGTCCCAGACGAATTTTCTTCCGGTTCCGGTATTTCTTGTAAGGAAAATCGTATCAAGTATGGGGAATTTAGAAAAAACTTTAAGGTTTGCTTTTTTGTAATAATTTCCTATTGTGTCGTCCTGGGCGGAATTTTCATTAACTATGCCTTTTTGCAGATGCGAAATCAATTCATGATAAAACACGCCGAAAACAACCAGATCGGGAGTATCAAGTATTGCATAGCTAAACCAAACTTCTCTTCCCTTAACCATGCCCAATTCTTCCTGGGTGCTGAAAACAACATCAACCTTGCCTATTTCTGGAGGCGCGTGAGTAAGCGTAGACAGCCAGTTATCAAGCTGATGCTTGAAAATTCTTACTTCTGCGGCATTAAGCTGCAAATCGCTTCTCTTATAATTTAAATTTACTTTTGAATGTTTAAAATTTACTTTTAAATGTGAATCACGCCTTGAATCTTCCTTTGTAAGTTCAGCTTTTACAGGCATTGCCATATCGCCTGCTATGCTAGCACTGTTGGGCTTGTTTAAACGATTTGTTAAAAAGGCTGCGGCAGAGAGGCCGGTTCCCACCAGCCACGGCAAGGTAAACCGGCCTTTTCCGCCTAGAGCGGATCCGCCTATAATTTTCATTATTGTTGCGGATAAACTCTGCCACAACCAAGATAAAGACATGGGGTTAGTAGCCACGGATACGCTAACCCCATTAACACTAAGAGCTTCAGCCAACCGCGGGGAGGCGAATGAGCCAAAACTCTTTGTATTAGCATCTGATAAAACAGAAGCAGAACCAGCTATAGCTTGACCGGCCCTGCTTCCCTGAGACGATAAAGCGGTCCTGCCACGGACCCTCAAATAAATAAAACCAAATAAAACAAGCGCCGCCGAAATAAATGTTAAACTATTTGAACTTTCCGGCTCTGCTTGCGTTGCGCGCTGTAACAATTCTTCCCTGACCTTCCGCGCCTGATGCATGAATAATAAACGCATAGTGCTGTTATAGGATAAAAGACTGGCCTGAACATCGCTGATTAAATCCTCTACTGCGGATGCTCTTGCCTCAACTATAATCTTTCCGTCGATAATGTGGCGATTAACGAACCTTTGGATAATCGCGTCTGCTGTTTCGTTTAACTGGACTATCAGAATGACGGTATTGGCAAGATCGATACGGCTGCTGCGGTATAAGAATCTGCTTTTCACAAAAGCCTCTTCGCCGTTGTAGTCCGGACGGCCTTCTTTGCGGTATCCGATAAAAGAGCTGTCCGGTTTTATAAAATTTGCAATGTTTAAGCGTCTGGCGACGAAATCAGTGGCTTTCCCGTTTGGCAATCCTATAGCGCCGAATAAAGCAAATCTTCCGTGAGAACCATATGCCTGCGCGCCAAGCCTTGCATAAATTATTTTTCCGTCGCTGGATAATATTATCCACTCGGTTTTGTTGTAACGCTGCCCGCTGGCTCTTGCCTTTCCTGCTTTTTCAAGCTCCTCATCTGCTCCGCCGGTAATAATAGCCTTGTAGGTTTCCCGGGATGGTTTATTAATTTCCTCCAGCAGCATCTTTGGCAAAATAGTAAATGCTTTTCTTTTTGCGTCTTCGCTTTTAGTTTTGCCGCGCAGAGCATCACGAATCATTGTTGATGAGGCAGGGAAATCAACGCCTGCTATTTCAACGATCTCAAAATATTGCCTGTTAGCTTCAATATACTGTCTGGTTTTAGCAAGCATTTCCTGCTCAGATTCATCATCCATCTCTTTCGGAAATTCGCGCTGCATAAAAATTACCTGAACCTTCTGGCTATTTGCCTTTAAGGATTCTTCCATGCCAAGAACCAGGTTGTAGAATTTACCGATTGTATCAAGCTGCAATTCGTCACTGCCGCTTTTTTTCATCGGCTTAGGCGGTTTATTTTTATCAGGACGGTAGAAAAACTTATGGTCATCACCAACCATGTATCCAAGGGTTAATTTAAGCTTAGAATTAAGCTCAAGAAGTTTTGGATACTGGGTTTCTCCGTCAAATTCTGTTCCTTTTGACATATTTGAATAGACAAATAATTTACCGAAGATTTCCATTGTTTTTTCGGCTATTTCATGGCGATCCGCTTCCGTAACCTCTAATACGGGCTTACGGTAATCCTCTCCCCCAATTACGAATATTGCCTTTGAATATTTGAATTTAGCCATTGCGCGTAAAGGCATAAGCAAATGCACCCAATGAAAGGGATTGCCTGCTGTAGCAAACATGGCAGCGCCAACAGGCTTATTCCATCTTAAAAGTTCCTCCGGAGTAAAAACGGGTGAATCTTCGGAAACACGTAAGCGCACAGACGGGTCGCTGTCTTTGTTCATTGTATTAACCGCTATTTCCGCCAAAGACTCCCAGAAAGATTCAAGAAGCTTGGAAGCCATTTCTTTATCGCGCATGTCTTCATAAATAATATTGTTTTCAATATTTTTATAAATTTCTTCAACGCTTGTTTCCATCAGCCATTCAAGGTCGCCTGCGTAATTTTCTTTAGCATAGCGGTATTCGACAATGCGGTTTTTGCTGTGGCTTTGCCCGTTAAGCTCATGGATTAAGACGCGTGTTATCATTCCAAGCGGATTGTTAAGCTCTTCAATATGCCTGATGAAAGCACTTTCTATGTAAATAGCGTCAAAGCCTGTAGTGTGGGCGTAAACAGCGCCGAAAGTAATCTGGTCGGTAGTAATAATGTAAAGCGGCGGGGCACGCGTAATTAAACCGCTTTTTTTCTTTTTGTTTATGAAATTTATGGCTTCTTCTATTTCTGTGTTATATTGGTCGCTTAAGGTAATTTCCACATGATGCTGCCAATAAGAAACCAGGTTGCTTAAAGCTTCTTCGTAAGTTATGCCGGTATAGCCGCCATCTTTAGGCTGTAGCATGGAAGGCTGAAGTATAATGGGTGCTAAAATATTTGTAAGCCCAGCGAAAAACATAAGCATTAAAGTTGCAAGTAATCCCGTTGAATGTGAATAAGCCTGATTGAGGTTGCTAAGATTTTGCCCCATCCCCTCAAATATTTGCGCAAGCTCCGCTCTTGCTGCATCATTCATCTGCCTTAAGGTAAATTCAACGCTTAATCTGCCGTCATCTTCAAGGGCTTTTCTGGTTCCGTAGCTTTGCGCGCGT
>Ga0172371_10000068_pt1 | contig 127185 bp, 106 predicted proteins | sample Lak12m_FD_114543 | JGI IMG/M metagenome (GOLD analysis project Ga0172371, IMG submission 114543) | Freshwater microbial communities from Kabuno Bay, South-Kivu, Congo - kab_022012_12m | ecosystem: Environmental > Aquatic > Freshwater > Lake | place: Democratic Republic of the Congo...
ATTATAAATTTTACAAACAAGTTATTAACATTATGTTGCTGTTTATCATATAGATATAAAATATTTTCCTATCCGTATTTTAGCTAAATTTGGCTGCATTTCAATTTACCAAAGTAGAATTATTAGTAATTTTAAATTCCATTACTGAACATAGATCCGGTTATGCAGGACCGGTAATCCTCTATCTCAGATTTTCTTTTTTACCAATAATGGATCTGAAATCCAGGTTTAGTCAAAAGATAAACCTTTTAACTGTCTTTTTTTTCTAAATTATGTATATTTGCAATTAACCTCCTTTCCGATTGATTGTTGTATGTATTTAGAAGTGCGTCGGCTTTCATGAAGATAGGAGGTGTTTTTTTTAATATAGATCAGTTTATTCATTTTCGCAAATTAGTAAAAATTTTGCTAAAAGTCAATTGCAGATATCAGTAAATTTGGAAGGCTTAAACAAGACAAGGCACCCTCCCCTCCCATTTTGGGGAAGGGCCGTGGGAGGGGTACGATCATATAAGGGTCAAATATGAAGGTGAGATTAATAATTAATCCGCTAGCAGTATGAAATCTGGAAGTGGTGATGCGATGTCTGGATCCACCGGAAAGATTGGTAACACAGGATTTTACAGACGCATGGTAAATGCTGTGGAGATCATCAAGCGATGCCCGCGGAAGAAAACGATCAAAGGACAAAGGAATTTACCTGCTCAGAACAGGAAATTTAAAGCTGCAGTAAGGTGTGCCAGGCAATTCCTCCTGGATCCGGCCATCCGGGAGATCTATTCGAAAGTGGCAACCGGGTTCACGAGTCCGGCAGCTATGTTTGTGAAGGATTATATGAAGCTTGCCTTGATCTCACGCGTGACTGTTCCGGGATATCGGGGGAGGGTTGGCTGCCGGATAACCATCAGGGTCGACAATATCGTTCCGGTCAGATCGGTGAAGGTCAAAATTGAAAGTCCTGGAGGTGAAGTCATTGAAACAGGGCAGGCGGTCTTGCAACGGTCAGGCTTCACATGGCGTTATATAACAACGCGAGCAAACCCGCAATATAAGGGCAGCCAGATAATAATCGAATCCTGTGATGTGTCTGGCCATAAGGTCGAATGGACTCGTGTCTTATAGTTTCCGGCATCTTCCATCCGGTGAGTTGTCAATGCAGGATCCATCTCCGGAACATGTGGGGAGCATGTGGGGAGCACTCTTGTTCCTTTGATTTCAGTCCCAGCGTGGTTTTACCCGATTGCCTCGGGCCGGTGACAGAGATCACCGGGCTTTTCAATGATGCATTCTGCAGATTCCTGTGTAAAGTTATAGGCACGCCTGACGCTTCTCCCTTCTCCTCTGAGGAGAAGGGTCAGGGGATGAGGTAAAACGCCTATCTGGCTAACTCAAGATTCATCTTTGCAACCAACTCCTTAAACCTGGGAAGATCTTTCGTTTCAACCGGTTTTGAAGGAGGGGACTCAAGCTTAAGAGGATCTGTGGGACTTCCGTTTTTATACACCCTGAAATCAAGATGCGGTCCCGTGGAAAGCCCGCTGCTGCCTACATAACCGATCACCTGCCCCTGCTGTACATGAGTGCCTGTCTTCAATCCTTTCGCGTATCCCGACAAATGAGCATACGTCGAGGTATAGACTGAATTATGGCGGATGCTGATGAAACGGCCAAATCCGCCGTGAAAACCGACTTTGTTCACGTGACCATCGCCAAGTGCAACCACAGGAGTTCCGCGTGGCGCTGAATAATCAACCCCGAAATGTGGCCGGGCGATACGCAGGATCGGGTGCATGCGTGACCTGGAAAACCGTGAACTGATACGTGAAAATTTTAGCGGGGCCTTCAGAAAAGAGCGCTGGAGACTTTGACCGGTTTCATCGAAATATTCACCCTTGCCCTGTTGTTCAAAATAGTATGCAAAAAAATCCTTGCCGTTAAACCGGAATTCCGATGTCAGGATCCGGTCGATGCCGATGAGTTTGTTATCCACGAACATTTCTTCATAGATCACCTTGAAATGGTCCCCCTTTTGCAACCCGTAAAAATCAACGGTCCAGGCGTAAACATCCGACAATGCAAGCCCAAGGTTCACATCCAGCTTATTCTCCACAAAACAATTCCACAACGAAGTCGTGATCAAACCCGTTGCACTCTTGACCAGTCGCGTCACCTTTTTTTTGGCTTTGTAGACTTTAAGCGAATCCCTGAAGTCATAGACCACAAAATCGATCGGATTTATTTCATAAATGAAGTATAATGTTTCTCTGGCGCTGTCATTGGAGAAAATCCTGGCATAGTTGTTCCCGGCTTTGATCTTCCTCACATCAAAGATCTCTTTGGTCTCCTTTGCGATCCGGTCGATCATTCCGCCAGGCACATGATCAGCCAATATCATGGAAAGGTTGTAATTATTTTGTACAGTACCATGAACAATTTCCATGCTGTCGAGCCTGATCCCATAAGCCACCCGTGCAGGAGGCGCCTGAATGGCAGCTTTAACAGGTATTACCTGCTGGTTGTAAAGTAAAACTCCTGTTACCCCGATGATGATCAGCACCGCGAATACGGTAATAATTGAGTATGTCCTGAAAGTCCTTTTCTGCATGGTCAATCCTGCTATTCAAATTTCATTAAGATCTGGACGATCTCAGGCCGGTTTCCCAGCCTTACGGGCGGTCCCCAGGTGCCAAAACCGGTAGATACATAAAAATGGGTCTTCCCGATCAGTTTGTAGCCGGTGCTGATTTCATATATGGCATTTGTAATATGATTGAACGGCCATAATTGCCCGTGATGCGTATGACCCGACAGTTGCAGGTCGACTCCCTGCTCCGCACTGCGTTCAAGGTTGAATGGTTGATGATCCATCAGGATGACGGGATATGACAGATTGACCTGTTGCATAATTTCGGCCAGCCCCTTACGTTTATTACCGGAAAACCTGGGACGGTCCCGGTCCTCCCGACCCACCAGGTAAAATCGCTGATCAACCAAAACAGCCGTATCCCGCAATACGGTTATTCCATGTTCTTGCATGTATTTCACAGCAGGTTCGACCCCACCGATATATTCATGATTACCGGTGATAGCATATACACCCAGCTTCGCGCTGATCCGTGTCAGGTCCGCCCCGAGATTGTTCTTGATCACCGGCGCCAGGTCTTCGTCAACCACGTCACCCGCGAAAAGTACAATGTCAGGATGTAAACCGTTGATTGTGGAAACCAGCCTGTTGGCTTTTCGTTTCGCGATGATCGTACCGAGATGAATGTCGGAAGCCATCACGATGTTCAACGTTTTCTCTCCTCCCACAACCTTTCCGACCTGAAGTTCCAGTTTCCTGATCCGTGGTGTGCGTGCATTGATAAAACCTGCAGTAACGGTTAGTGTTACCAGCGCCATGGATGTAAATAACAAGATCAGTTTGGTACGCTGGTAATCAATATAGAACGACGGTGGGAAAATGTGAAAGAAATAGTTGATAATTCTGGCAAAATCGATCAACAACGCGACCAGGATGAAATAAAGCATAAAAGCCAGCCAGAACGAGCCGATCCAGGTGATGACCCCTGTAAATCCACAAGGGTAAAGCCGTTCCATAATCCTTGCCAGGACAAATGTGGATGCTATAAACCAGAAGCCCGCGACATACCAGGGCCGCCAAATTGAACCTGCCGGTATGGCCTGTAATCCCCTGATAAAAATATAGCTGTTCACAAGTCCGTAAATGACCAGAACAACAGTAAAAAAGATGATGAATGCACTTGTTTTCAAAGTAAATGATTCTTTTTTATAATTTCCGGCGCCAAAGTTACCTTTAATAAAAATATACTTTTAAATTTGTTTACTGAACAAATCTCCAGGAGATGATCGACACAGGTTTTATTCTTAGCTGGATCGACTATACCATCATGATCGTCTATTTCGTTTTTGTCCTCGGTATAGGCTGGGCTTTGAAGCGTTTTATGAAAGATGCCAATGCATTTCTCGAAGCCGGCCGTTCTATACCTGCATGGGTTGCCGGACTGGCATTTATATCCACCAACCTTGGTGCCCTGGAAGTGATGGGCATGACGGGCTCAGGAGCCAAATATGGAATGCTGACAACACACTTCTATTGGGTTGGAGCAATTCCCGCCATGGTATTCCTTGCCTTGTTCATGATGCCTTTTTATTATGGTTCCAAAGCACGTTCTGTACCGGAATACCTGAAACTTCGGTATGATGAAAAAACGCGTGGCCTCAATGCTATTCTCTTTGCTGTCATGACCATCCTGGCTTCAGGTATTTCCATGTACGCGCTCGCGATCCTGATGGAAAAGGTGCTTGGATGGAACTTTCACCTCAGTCTTGTCATGTCGGCGGCTATTGTTCTTGGCTATACTTACCTCGGCGGGCTTTCCTCCGCGATTTACAATGAAGTTCTCCAGTTCTTTATCATCGTGATCGGGTTGTTGCCCATCGTTTTCCTCTGTATGAAGGATCTCGGCGGCTGGCAAGGATTGGAGGATCAACTGGCGCCCATCGTCACCTCAAAAGGTTATGCCCCGGATACATGGACGACCACCTGGAAATATACCGGGTCGGCAACTGCAAATCCACTGGGGGTGGAATGGTACGGGATTTTCGCCGGTCTTGGATTTGTACTTTCTTTCGGGTACTGGTGTACCAACTTTTTGATCGTTCAGCGGGCCATGTCGGCTAAATCATCAACAGCAGCCCGGAATACGCCTTTGATCGGGGCGTTGCCTAAAATGTTCATTCCATTCCTCATCATCGTTCCCGGCATTGCCGCCCTGGTATTACTGAATAAACAAGGTTCAGGATTTACCTTACCGGAGATTTCACCGGGACACTATAACTACGATTATACGATCATCGCCCTGTTGAAACAATACCTGCCGGCCGGGGTACTCGGCCTGGGTATTACAGCCCTGCTTGCGTCGTTTATGTCGGGGATGGCGGGGAACGTTTCGGCTTTCAATACCGTATGGACCTACGACATTTACCAGAGTTATATCCGCCCGGTTACCAGCGACAAAGCCGGCGATGATAAACATTATCTTAAGGTAGGTCGTCTCGCCACTATTTTTGGCGTTCTTGTGAGTATTGCGGCAGCGTACCTGGCAAGCCTGTTTGGTAATATCATGGACTTTTTACAAACTATTTTCTCCATGATCAATGCACCCTTGTTTGCTGTTATCTTCCTCGGGATGTTCTGGAAACGGACTACCGGACATGCAGCATTCACAGGGCTGCTTGCAGGTTTTACCATCGCGCTGATCCATCACGGCATTACCTTCCCCGACGGGGCAGATACCCTTGTCAAGGGTGGGTGGATATTAAAATATCACGCTTACCCCGTCGAGATGGCACAGAATTTCTGGACGGCTATTTATGCTTTTTTAACGAGTGCCTTAGTTACCATTGGCTTGTCGGTTACAACCCTGCAGAAAAAATCGGATGAAGAACTAAGGGGACTTGTTTACTCCCTGACCCCACGGCATGTTGAAACCGGTGTACCCTGGTATCAGCGTTCGACCACACTTGCAATTCTGGTGCTTGGCATCGGGACAGTTTTGACGATATGGTTCTGGTAACAGGTATCAATGAAAACATTGCATTGGCTGAATTCATTAATTCAATAATTAACAAACATGGGAATTGATATCAAGTTGCCGATCGGGCTAATGTTCTTCATTCTCGGATTACTTCTTACCGTATTCGGACTTTTTACGGGTGGTGACGAAGTAATGTATAGCCGGTCACTCGGCATAAACATCAATCTCTGGTCGGGATGTGGTATGCTGGTCTTCGGACTGATCATGCTCTTTCTTGCCTTGAGGAGCCGGAAAGCTAAAACCCCGTGATATGAGCCCTATGCACCAGGCTTTTTTGAAAACACCCATTGGTTACCTTGAAGTGACAGGTTCCGAAAATGGGATCCGTACCCTGGAATTCCTGAATTTCAGGGTAAGGCCACAACATATTCCCGCGTGTCTGCGCGCTTGTATCGCACAACTTGGGGAATACTTCCATGGTTCAAGGCAATACTTTGATCTTAAACTTGATATGCAGGGCTCTCCATTCCAGCTTAAAATCTGGAACGAACTGCTGAAAGTCCCTTACGGATCTACCATCTCATACCTTGAACTGGCACGCAAAACCGGAAATATCAAGGCACTTCGCGCCGTAGGAGGGGCGAACGGACATAACCCGGTTTCGATCATTGTGCCTTGTCACCGGGTAATCGGGTCCAATGGCCGGCTCGTGGGATATCGCGGCGGACTAAAACGCAAGAAATGGCTGCTTGAACATGAGCATGCTCTTTCACAACGCGATCTGTTTTACGGTAAACTCTAATGATTGATCTGGAATGACAAATAACGAATGAAGAATGAAACAATGCTATTGGTTGTTGGTTTTATTGTACTTCCCAACATCATTATTTTCGCAGGAAAGACTTCAGTCTGTGATTTTTAATACACGAAACCCATTCATACTTCAATCCCTTTTAACAAAAAATTCCGGAAATATTACCCTGGTTGATTCCCATCCATTTTTTTCCGTAGTCGTTGACAGCGTTCTCTACTCATCCTGCAGTCATGCCCGCTTTGCAGGTGACACACTTAGCTTTACCCTTGCCGACAGTATCCGGGGTTGGGCAGTCATGGAAAAAGAATTCAGTCCCGGGGTAAAATTCACGGTCCGGTTAATAAATACCGGTAAGAAAATCCGGCGGATCGAAAACCTCGTACCGCTTGGTGAAGGTCATGATAAAGTTTACATTACAGCAGATGGAACCAAAGAATGGCCTCAGTATCTGTGCAGGTCCCGCCTGTACCGCCCGGGATACGGACCGGTAGGAGTAGTGCTTCCTGACAATGCCTGGCACCTCGGTTTTGCAGATCTCCGGATCAACGATACCCTTTCGCTGACTGCCCTTGCACGCAGAGGTTCACGTGACAAGGATAAAACCAGTATCGACCGCTGGATGGTGACCATGAATCCCGGGGGATGGACAGAATATTCAATCTATGCCGACTGCCATAAAGACGATTGGCATGCCGGCCTTAAAATGATGTTCCAAGACAGGTGGTTGCATGACCTGCCGGAATTTGACAACAGTATGTTCAGGCGGAGTGACCTTGCCTGGATGAAAAACAGCTACCTCATGGTGCTTCAGTTTGCCTGGGATAAAAAATATTATGATTACAGGCAACAGAAGTATACTTTTTATGAAAATCTCTTTGAATACGATTCCCTTACCGGTGGATACGACATATTTACTCTCTGGCCGACCTGGCCACGGCTGGGACTTGATCAGCGGAACCAGTGGGATATGTACCGCGATTTGCCTGGCGGGTTGGGGGAGTTACGCAAACAAGTTGAATTCACCCATAAGGCCGGGAAAAAATACTTTATCTCCTTCAATCCCTGGGATGAGGGAACGCGCAGGGAAGACCAGTTAAAAGGGATGGAGGATCTGCTGAGGGCTACAGATGCCGATGGCGTGGTACTCGATACGAAAGGCTCGTCAAGCATTGAACTCCAGGCTGCAGCGGATAAAGTGAGACCGGGTATCATCATGTACAGCGAGGGTATGGCAGTACCAAAGGATATGCCGGGAATCGTCAGCGGACGTGTGCATGATGCACTGGTGATGCCACCGCCATTGAACCTGAATAAACTGATTAAACCCGGTTTTGCAATTTTCAGGGTGCTGCAATTGGCCGATGACCGCCTGCACCGTGAACTGGCGATATCATTCTTTAATGGTTATGGTGTGGAAATCAACACGATGCGCCCCGGAAGACCTGACTGGATTGAAGAAGAATACGCTTATATGGGAAGGACGACCAGGATCCTGCGCGAAAACAAATCGGTTTTTAACAATGAGTCGTTTGCTCCCCTGGTGCCGACATTGGTTGATTCCGTATATGTGAACGGCTGGGAAGACAAGATGAAAAGGATTTATACCATTTACAGCGCCAGTCCGAAGGGATGCCATGGAGAATTGTTCGAATTTGAGGAACCTTCAGGGACACATCATGGAGCTGACTTTATGGAAGATCATCATTTCGTTGACCTGTGGAACCACCGGATGGTAAAACCAATCCAGAAAAATGGAAAATCCCTGGTCCCGGTTAATATTGATGCTTTTGATCCCGGATGGCTGAATTCCCGCAGGGAGGGAAACGCAGGTTGCGTTGCGGTGTTCAGGAATTTACTGTATGTTCAGAACCATGGGAGCGTGATTACTTTTAAAGGTGAGGATGGCGACAGGATCGTACTGACCGGCGAAGATCCGTCTTACCGTTCCAGGCAATTTTTTTATCCCCGGTCGGGTGCAACGGTTGAGTACAGGAGTCTGTTCCCGGAACCGACGGGTAAAATTGTAATTCAGCTATTCGCGGGAAGTGAACTGATCGACGAAGTCGTCATTACGCCTGGTCTTGCTTTGCCATTACTGATCAGCAAACCCGAAAGGACAGCACCGGCAGAAGGAACCACTACAAACATGGTGAAAATCCCTTCCGGTACATTCCGGTTCTACACAAAACGGGATCCAACCACTCTTGAACCGTTTATCCTGTTTCCTGATCATAGTGATACGGTTTCAGTCACGATGCCTCAATTTTTCATGGATAAACACCCTGTGACCAATGCTCAATATAAATCATTCATTGATCAAACATCTTATATTCCGGATGATACGGCTAATTATCTTAAGCATTGGTCGAATAATAAACCAGTACTGGGAACTGAGGATTTTCCGGTGATATATGTGAACCTGGATGATGCCGGTGCTTATGCAAAATGGGCAGGAAAAAGGCTCCCAACAGAACAGGAATGGCAATATGCCGCACAGGGTACCGACATGCGTAAATTTCCCTGGGGAAATAAAATGGATTCAACGCGCTGCAACTATAATCTCAATTTTCCCACCGCGGTAAATAAATTTCCAAATGGCGCAAGTCCCTTTGGGGTAGAGGACCTGGTTGGAAATGTCTGGCAAATGACCGCCGATGTTTTCGACAATGGTAGCTATTATTACAACATCATCCGGGGAGGCAGCTATTATCATCCGACACAAAGCATCTGGTACGTCACCGGTGGCCCGTTACCAGTCGATCATCCTGAAATGTTACTCCTGATTTCCCCCGGCCTTGACCGCAATGCAACAGTGGGGTTCAGGTGTGTGAAAGAAACCCGATAAATCCTTTTACTTATACCAAATTGTCACCTCTTCAACAACCACGCATCCTTATATGTTTTCTTCACCTCCTTCAGCTTCGCCATTACAGTCACTTTATCCGGCGATTCAAAGGCCGAAACTCTGAGTTTACCATCCTTGTCAAGCACTTTCGCGTTTGGGTATTCACCGCTTTTCAGAACATACACAAACTTATCGGCCGCGTCCTTTTTCAGGTTGGTTTTCACAATGATGTAATATGTTGCCGGGGTTGAATCGCCGGGTACCGGCGATTCTGGCTGATTCCTTACTTGCTGTTTTTCATGTTTTTCCGACTTCAGAGTATCTGCAGGCTTTACAGCGGGGCTTTCTTTTTTAATGACCACCGGCTGGCTGCCACAAACATAGGCTTCACCTTCAGGATCTGCGACCTCGCCAAACCATGCACTTGCATAGTTTTCATATACGGCAATTCCGATCGCATTCCATGCCCTTCCCTGCCATTTGCCGGTATTCAATAAAAAATTGTTGAAATATTCCTCCATTTTCCATACCATGATGATCGTATCCCTCACCAGCGGATTATTCTCCCAGTAAACGATCTCATATCCCCTTGCAGGATATCTCGTCAGTTCCCGAGGTTTGTCCCACACCGAATTCTTCTTTGATTCATCTCCCGGATAACAGAACGCTGTCCAGGATCCATTGCCTGACCATGAATGAAAATTGCACGCACCCTGATCGGGGTGGTTGAAAAACAGGTCTTTGACATGCAATGCGGCAACATATGATAATGATTTTGAAAGTGGAATGGGAGCGAGGGCATGACGCTGCCTGTATTCATTGATCATCAGGTACAACTCATTTTCATCCTCATCGATGCAAAAACTAACCGGAACCAGTGGCCCTTGTTTCAAAACCGGCTGAGAGGACACTATATTACAGACAAAGGAGGTCAGGATCAGGAAACATGATAATACCGATAATTTTCTGGCTTGCATTCTGCTCAATTGTTATTTTCAGGGGGTAAATGCTGACCGGCGCTTACAATCAATTTGTTACCGTTGTCAAGCAACCGTGCATAAAAACCATATGCCCCATCGTTATTCTCAATTTTCAACAAAAGGGTGTTCCATCCGGGTTTTATCAATAATTCAACTTCAGCCTGATCCGGTTCTGCAATTCGTTCTCCAAAGTAACGATATATTTCCTGACCATTTAAAAACACCTTACTTCCGTCATCGGTACCCAAAAAAAGTGATGTTTTACGGCTGACTGTTGAATGAATAAAAGTAACTGCATATGCTACAACCATTTCATTGGGATAAACCTGATCGGCAAGTGACAGGTATCCATTCACCGGAATTTGTACGTAAGACCACCGAATTGGTTTCGCACCTATACCATGATAATCTTTCAACAGATCAATGTTGGTTTCCGGAAGATAGACTGAATCGATGCCGCGACGGTTCGCACCTATCTTTCTTAGATTTGGAAATGGCCCGATAATATACCATTCCGGGATATAAACCCGCCTGGGTTCCATGCTTATCCCATCGAGACCGATAAAATACGCTTTTGACAGCGAATGTTTTCCTGTTATAACAAACCGGATATCTACTGAGCCTTTCAGGGTCCTTAATCCTTTAAGGCTTACGTCACCGCTTGGCATGAGATGCGGTGAATAACCGCTGATGGTACCGGCTTTAATCGTATTTACGTAGATATCTGCGTTGCCGTAATCCGGTCCTTTGGAATAATACAGATTCATGTCATACACAGACTCTCTTAATCCATTGATATCCAAACTAAATGACGATTTGTTATGTGCCTCGATAAGGATCTGTTTGTTACTACTCCATTCGGGACCATCATCAGACATATCAACTACATCCGACTTCAATCCTTCAAGTCTGAAATTCAATACCTCTGCTTCGTGCATCCGGGCCGGTTTGACAATACGCAACGGGATCCGCTGGCCGGCTATAGGAAAAGCCGGAAATGACCGGTGGGGTTCCATCTGGTACCAGTAAGCCGTAGAGCTATAGTCGGCAATTGTCTGGTTTCCATGACCATGTTCGATCGTGACCTTAATATTTTTCCTGAATGGAATTGGATCGATCGCGTAGAATCGGTAAGCTGCTATCTGTCCCAGGGTATCATTCTTGTAAATCAAGCCGTTGTACAAACCTGCAAATTCACCTTCCCTGAAAAGCCATCCGGCTGAAAAGAAGTCCTCAGTACCGGTACCATGGATTGATGGTCTTTTCTCCCCGTCAACATAGATCATTTCATCGCCCTCAAGAAAGTCCAGCCGGCCATCATATGATTGAACATTCAGGTTTACACCGACCAGATGACCCCTCCCTTCCGCTTTAAGTATTAGAAAATTAGAATCGTAATTGGTCCGGATACTCCGGTTCCATTGTGCATGAAAATAAGCGACATCCGATTTCAACGCAGCTTCAAATTTTTGATATTCGATATGATATTGAAAGTTTTCAACTTCCTGCCGGGTGTCGTTAGCAATTTCAATTCTTGCGGAGCGTTCAAATGGCATCGGGAAATAACAAACAAATCCACCGCTTGTCATTCCAAGGTATTGTGAAAAATATGGTTTGTATTTTATTCCGGAACCGAAAAAATCACCGATCGGAACTTCAACCGATGGTTTTGGTTCATTATCCCAGTAAATCCTGATGACAATACGACGCAGAAAATATGGATCCCGTGATTCAATGGCAAACCAAATCCGGACGATCATACCGGGACCTTCTGCATTAAAAATGTTTATCTTTTTCCCGGGGGCTATGGTGATCCGGTCATTGTTACCACCCAGGGAATCGGAACTTGATACCTGTATCAGCTTGCAATTTTTCAGGTAAGGGAGGGTTGATGGTGACAATAAGCGTTCAATATCTGTTCGGTAACCTGTATTGCATGATGGTATGCTTAACAAAATGATCAACCCGAGCAACCCGGCCAGGGGAAAAAACTTTTTCATAAATCAGTTTTTCAACCGGCAAAGGTACTCTATTTCTGATTTTCATCGATCAGCAATTTCGCAATGATGGCATCCCAGATATAATTTGGCGGGCAATTGAGTGTCTCATTGTCGGGACTGTACGACTCCCAGTAATTGTGGTTTTTCGAAAGCTGAACTATAACCGCATCGACCATTTTTCCGGCTAATTGATGGGCGATGTCATTATAACCGTAACGCCTCAGTCCATCGTAAACCATATAGTCCCATAATAACCATACCGGACCGTTCCATTTGCAGCAGTAATCAACATAAGGACTGTACCATGGATCCTGGGCTGAAAGCGTTGGGACGCCATACTTACGCCAGAATTTCGTGGTGTCGGTTAGTGTACCGATCAATCTTGCAGCCCGGTCTTTCGGCGCGACCTCCGCCCAGAGTGCAAGAAAACCAATGATCTCCTGGCGTTTCAGATCCCGGGTCATGAATTGGAAAGAGTGGTCTTTTTTGTTGACAGAATAATAGAACCCTGATGTTTCATCCCACATCCGGTCGTTCACCAATTTTGATGTTGAATCAGCCAGGTTCTTCCATTTTTTCACATCCTGAACTTTACCAAGGATCCCTGCCATTCTTGCAAGACTGCGTTCCTCTTTGATAACCATCAGGGTAAGGTCGAGGCACTCCAGTTCATCTGAAATATCTTCCTTGTCGACATCAAGAAAACGTTCGGCTGAAACCTGGAAAACAGCATTGTACCAGTCTCGTACATTTTCAATGATCCCATAGGGGCCCCATTCAAAAGTGCCGTCATGATCTGTGTCACGGTTGTTGATCAGCCATTCAACATACCGGGTCCCGGAGATATAGGCATCTGCCAGGAACTGCCGCTCCTTGCCTGCAAGGTATATCTCCAGGTTGATCCAACTGAAAAACGGGGCAGAGGTTGTCGACATGTTATTATGTGGATACTCCTGCATCCCACGCGGGCCATGCCGGTAGGCGATCAAACCGTCGTCGCGTTGCTGTTCCATATATACCCGCTGTGAGCCTTCGGCCGATTTTGGATCCATATAGGCATAAGCCAACATGCTCAGCGATTCATGTAACACCTGGTGGCCATGACCCCATCCCCACAAGGGATTTCGCGAAAAGACATAGAAATTGAACTTCGTTTTCCCCGATGGCGGATACATGCATCCGCGGGCTAGGTTGAAAGCACTGAGGTAAGCAAGTTTCTCGTGCTGCTCTTTAAATACGATCCTGGGTACTTTGGCATAAAGGATAAGGTTGTCTTCGTAATAGGTTTTAAGCATGAAATTTTTAACGGAATCGACTATCCGGATCAGTTTTTCCCCATCTTCCTTCTGATCCTGAAATCCGCGCAGATACCTGAAATTGACAGATTCTCCCGGTTTCAGCCGCTTCTTCAGATGTAGAGCAATAAAATCGACTTTCCCTTCGGTCTGCATATTCAATGAATCGGTCCGCTTATCGGAATAAAAATCTGTTTTGATCACGTTGTAGAAATCGTTCATGTTTCCATGATATCCGCCATGAGATGCAGTTTCCCTGGTGGTGGTAAAAAAATCCCTGACCTTTGTCGGATATCCGTATTCCACTCTGAGGCTGCTGATCAGGCGATAAGGACTTTCATAGCGATGGGTCACATAACCGTTATTACTATTATCATATTTCATTACTTCAAGTGAATCATTGCCTGTCGCAAGGATCGGATAGACAGCTACTTCATGAGGGATTTTACTTGTGTTTTTTATTTCCATATCCACTATTGCAATGGAGGAACTATAGACAAAAAAGGTCTCTTTGACATGGATTCCTCGAAAAGGCTCATATTCCATGATGGCCATGTCAGGGAAAGAAAAATGAACCACCGGTTTTACCAGATATTCACCGATCCGTGGAATGACCACTTCATCCACCTTCCAGATACAGAACATCTCACCCGCATGATCGGATGAATAGGTTACAGGCCGGCAATCGGAAAAGTAATCTAATTTATAAGCCTTGTCGCCGTAAAGTTGCGAACGGGGAATTGCTGCAGCATAAGTGGTATAAAGCGGATCGTTCGCCCTCGCACTGATGTGAACATAATCCTCTACAAGCTTGAATTGCTGCCCGGCCAATGTCATTCCATAAAAACAGCAAAGCGAAAAGAAAACATTTTTTTTCATCTGATAGGTTTTTAATTTTTCATTCATTTAATCTCATCCGACTTTAGGATCTTCAACCCTTCCTCCGACGAAAATACTTGCCGTATTATTGCACCTGCAATGACGGCTGTTTTACTTTTTGGATTTTCCATTTTTTTGGATACTAACGAGTTTTTGGGAATCGATCAGGAAATTTGCCGCAATTCCTGCCCAGATATAGGTTTTGTTCCAACCTGCCTGGCGGTCGTCAGCGCTGTAAAATTCCCAGAAAACATGATCGTTTTTCAAATGGAAGATCATGTTGTCCAATATGCGGTCTGCAAGTTGATCGGCCACCTGTTCATAACCGTAATCCCGAAGTCCCCGGTATAACAAATAGTTCCATTGCACCCAAACCGGACCGTTCCAATATCCGATCGGACAATAATACTCATCCGCAGCCGTCAGTGATGGTATACCGAATGGTCGCCAGAATTCTGTGGTATCCTGCATTTTATCCACCAGTGATATTGCCTTTTCTCTATCTGCAACACCGGCCCAAAGCGGTAAAAATCCAATGATCTCCTTTATATTCAGGTCATTGTGTGACCTAAAGGTGAATGACTGATCGTTCATGTTCACATTATAGTAAAACTTTGAATCAGGATCCCACATCGTCTTGTTGATCATCATGATCCTGCGGTCGGCATCGGCCTTCCATTTCTTGGATTCTTCCACCAATCCCAGATTTATGGCCATTCCGGCTAACGACTCTGCCTCCTTCACCAACATGGAATTCACATCCGGACCTTCGAAATTGGCAGCCCAGGCAACTTTGTCCCAAACGGCAACGCGTGCATCACGCACCGATTCCAGTTCAGCATGAGCGCCCCACTCACACAGGCCATTGTGGTTCGAATCACGGTGAGCGACATAATACTGGTAGAATTTTTTTCCTGATGTATAAGCCTCTTTTAAAAATTTCCGGTCACCGGTGATCTTAAAAATTTCCAGGTTTTCATAATTGAACCACGGCGCAGAACTGGTCGGTTTCCCATTGGTTTCGATGGTCTCATTCAGATAGGGGCCTGTCCGGTAGTTGATATAACCGTCCGGTCTCTGGCGATCCATGAAAACCCGCTGTGAATTCATCGCTCCTTGCGGATCCATGTACGCGTATGCCATCATGGCCAGGCTTTCATGAAAGACTTGACCGCCATACCCCCAACCCCATCTGGGTTCACGTGAGAATACATAGTAATTGTGACGACATTCTCCTTCCGGCGGCATCATGCATTGGCGCATGAGCGAAAAGGCGCTCCAGTAAAGCATCTCCTTATCATTATCATGAAAACTCAGCTTAGGGATCCTCCTATAAGCAAGTTCGTCTTCTTTGACAAATCTGTCGAAATCAACCATGTCCTCAATTCTTGCTCGTGCTTCCGGAAATACTCCACGTCCGGCCTCAAACTTGGATGGGATGTGAATTTCCGGTCTCCGGGACCCGTTGTCACCAATGCTGACGGTTATTCTAAAAGATGTTGCATCACCTGGCTGCATAGTAAAATCACGGCTGCGAATAATTCCCTTTACATATTTATTGGCTCGTTTCTGAAGCAGCATTGAACTCATCAGTTTCCCGTATGGTTTTTCTCTCATGATGTTGGTTTCCCGGGAAGTGCTCCTCACGAACGCCCACCCCGTCAGGGTAGTGGACCCCGTCAGGGTCCATAGCCCCGTAAGAGTTTCAGCCAACGGTATATCATGTTCCTTCATCCAGCCATCGCGTGGCTTCCGCATACTGAATCTATAACCCTCCGGATAAGGCTGATGCTCCATATCAGGCAAACTGTCGGTTGAGGGATAATAGATGTATGGCAGAACGGTAAAACTAACCGGGAAATGGCCTTCATTCATTATCCGGTATTGAACGATTGCGGTTTCAGAGCTGTAAACAACAAACTTTACCTCAACCCGTAATTCCTTCAGCGGGTAATAAAAATAGTATAACAGGTCGCTGTATGAGGTGGTTACAACTGGTTCCCGGTAGAGTTCCTGAAGACGGAATATCAATCGGTTATCGTGATTGAACGCGATCCCGAAATTCGGTCCGTCTTTGGAAATAAACTCAACACCTGCTTCATCATCTGTCCATTGAAACTGATATCCCTGGTCGGTCTTATAATTCGTCCGGGATGGTGGCGCAGCAAAGGTTGTATAAATTGGATCAGTTTTCACGGCTTGCAGATGGGAGAGATATTGGGCAGATCCACTTATTGAGACTTGCATCAGAATTAGTAACAAAATGAATCTGATTGTTTTCATATTTAATATGTTAGCGCTTATGCAGTTAAAGGAAGCTGTATACGCGCTTCACTTTTTGATGTTTATCGAAATCGTTTTCCTAACATATTTCAATTCAGATGGCTCAAAATCGACTGAAAACCTGAAGATCCGCCCGGTTTGTTCGAGAAACCGGGCATTACCGGCCTGCAGCAGGTCCTGACCATCCGACCAAAATTCAAGAATCCCTGAACTCCCGGATTTGCCTTCTGCATCCACCTGATAACGGTTTCCTGACAAACTGCAGGAGATGATCCTCATGCCTTCTGCCGCATCACCGGGTTTCGGATCTGAAACAACCGGCAACACAGATATCCCGCCCTCTGTTACAACTACCAGTTTAGAGGATGAAACCAGTTCGAATGAAACGAACAATGTCATCGCCTGGGCTGTTTTAAAAGAGGTAAAGGGAACTTCCTTATCATTAAGTGTCAGCTTAATAAAACGGGTCCCTGCCGGCAGTGCTGGCATGAATTCGATGTTCACCGGAGTCCCCTGGTTAAGGGAGAATTGATATTCATAGACTCCCTCATTACGCAAAAATCGAAAATCCATGTAATGATCTGCCATCCTGATATTTTTAACGCTCATTGAGTCCCAATGCGGGGGAATCTGGGGGGCAAGAACGATCTTTCGTTCGGGCGACCTGATCTCGAGTCCCAGCAAACCTTCAATGACAGGTTGCACTACCATTGTCTCCGACCAGCATTGATGAGCACATACCCCGGAAGGCTGATATTCAGCCCCGTTCAAGACCTCTTCCACGAAACCAAGGCCCCAGTTCCTGAAAACATCAAGATTATTCATGAGATGGGAGAATCCCTGGATCGGATTGCCTGTACTGTATTCCGCCAACGAAGCCCATCCTGTGAACAGCGGCCATACGCTTCCATAATGATATCCTGTCGGTTTGAACCAGGGACTGTCTTCCCGCAAAATCCGTACTCCCCAGTTGGTGGTGAAAAGATTTCCCGCGATGATTTTCAATGCCATGGATCCTTTATGACGTTCAGCCATCCTGAAATAGATCGGAACTGCAGGAAGTACCGTCTGGACTTGGCGGAATGAACCATCTTTGTTTTTACCAAATGCGAAAAATTTTTGCTGATCGTTCCAGAAGTTATGGTTGATGATCCTGCATTGCTCCAACGACTCCTGGCGATAACGATCTGATCCCGGATCCTTCATAAACGTTGCCATATTCGATGCTTCATTCAATGCAGCTCCCCAGATGCCCGACATATAAATGGTGGAATGCGAGCCATACAATTCACCCCCTTCAACCCATCCATGGCCTACATTTGTGTTTTCGATCAGGTGGTCATTGTCCGTATCGGTCGAAAAGCAGAAGTCAATGGCACGCCTCACATTAGGCCAGGTCTTCCGCAGAAATGCGGTGTCGTTGGTGTGACGGAAATACTTTCCGGCAAGCACGATATACAGAGGTGAAGCATCGGCGGCATCATAATGGATCAGTCCAGATGTACTGGCTTCATGAAAGATCTTACCTGTCAGGTCCTGGTACTTGTTGAAGAATTCCAGTTGGGACTTTACTTTCCCGAAATCTCCATAATCGAGCAGGGCAAAGCTGCTCCATTCAGCGTCCCTCCCGAAATACCATCCATAGCCAGGCCTGCCGTTCACCTTATGCCCGCCATCCCATCCATGGCGGGTGGTTGAATAACCGGCAACCAGCGCTTTACCCATTCCGGGTGAATTTACGAAAAAGCGGTCGGTGGCGAGTAAAGCCCAGCGGTAACCGGTATTGAAATCCTGGTTGGGTGTCGTGATCATCAGGTTCCCGGAGAGAATATCACGGGAATGGTCCATTGCGTTGAGGTAAATCCGGCCCGGAGCGTGGATCGTCTTGCTGAACCGGCTAAAGGTGCTGTCAAATCCATCAACGGATGCACTGAAGACCACATCGATGTTGTCATTCATTTCAAGTTTATAGCAGAGTAACCCGGCCACCTGGATTTTCCCGGTCGGAATACCTTGAAACGAGCTATCGCTTTTGACATATTCAAAACCGTCATATTGACCGGAAAGAAGTTCAACAGGTTTTTTCGTTCCGCCGATCATCACATTCAGATCGCCTGAATGATCCTGTATTGTGATGGCGTCGAAGTCAAAGTCCCGGGAATGACAGATTGAACCGGTTACTTCTTCGGAGTAAGGCCACATCCAACGCAGGTTCGACTTGAACCGGATGATCAGTTCGGCAGGATAGACCCCGCGGTATTCATAATGGATCACTCCGTTTGGCTCTGAAGGATCATTGACAACTAACTCCTTGAGATAGGCACGTGCAAATTTGTACTGCCTTTCAAAAAACGCCGGATGAACCATGATTTCAGGCCGTTCATCGTTGAGCCAGAATATGGTATCCTTATAGTTGAACTTGATACCAGCTTCATAATCCCGAAAGGCCATGAATGGATGTGCCCATACCTCCTCAATTCCTCCCTTTTCACTACCCATGGTCAGCAACCGTTCACCCGCGACATCCCAGAAATTACCGGTCGCATATCGCCGTTTCAGAGTAAGGTCAGTGGCTTTCACATCCCACTTTTCTGACAAAGGAACCTCCTCCAAAAGTCGGTCGGATTCAGGTCGCGGAGGACAGGAGGATACACGGTTTGAAGTATAACTCCAGTAAAAGGAAGGTTTTCCCTTATACTGTTCCAGCAGGTACTTGAAGCAATTTTGCGTGAATAATGTAAGATGCAAACGGTTGTCGTTCGGAATGTCGAAATTCATATATCCCCCGACTGCTACAACTTTACCTAGTCCGGGCGTATATTCAAGGATCAGTTTCGAGTTCTCACGTAAAAAAATATAGTCCCAGTCAACTGCAATGACTTTACCCTGTACCGGCAGGCGACCTCCAAAAAAACCGGTGATCCTGGATGTGAGGTCCTTTGTTGGCCTGCTGATATATGCTCCGCCGTTCAGTCCGGTAAACAACGGATGTTCCCTGAAGGCATGAAAGCCCAGCCGGCGCCCGTAACCATCATCAATGCATGTTTTTGTACTATCCTGTAATTCTGTTGATTCAAATCCAAGGATGTTGAGAAAATGGACTGCCTGATCGGTCAGCAGCAATTTTCCTCCATTTTCAACGTATGACCTTAATTTTTTAATAAATTTTGAATTGGTCTCTTCCGAAGATAATACCGTTGTATCTGGCCGGTGAATCCAGATGACTGCAAATCGTCCGTTTTTTTTCGAATTTGTTCCAAACTCCCTTATTGTAATATACTCAGCATTATATTCCTTGGAGGACTTCAGCATTTCAAATGCCTGTTTAATCCCGGTACCTGCATGCTCATAAGGTACTAGCCCAACAAATCCCAGGAGTTGTCTGCCGGTAGTATCCGTGACTGCATTTGTTTTTTTAGCCTGCATGATGATATGCATCCTCGAACTCTCTCCTTTACCAGCTTGAGGAAACGCTCCATTTGAAAACGTTTCCGATACTAATAAGATACAGTAAATAAATAACGCACGAAATATTATCATAACAATCCAATTAAGTCATTCAAAGAGGAGTATAAAGGTACCCCCAGATGCATCAATCGCATTTTGCTGTGGTGTCCGTTCGGGATCAGGATGCAATCAATACCCATCCCGGCGGCGACTTCCCCATCATGCCGGGTGTCTCCTATAAACAGGATCTCATTCCTGGCAGCACCCAGTTCACTCATCAGGTGCAGCCCCACATCAGTTTTTCCATGCGCATAATGGTCATCAAGGCCGCGGATCAGCTTAAAGTAGCTGAACACCCCATGCCATTTTGTTTCAGCGATCAGTTCATTTTGCTCCCTGGCCGAAAGAATATGCTGCGAATATCCCAGTGCCGAAATCAGGCCAAGTACCTCCGGAACATCCGGATGGAGCATGGCTTCACCCAATCGTTTGTTGTATCGCATAATGAAATCCATGCCGACATCATCGAATGATTCCCGGTCAAAATCAAAACCCAGTTTTAAATAATAAGCCTTCACCGGAAAATCAAACAATTCCTGGTATTCGTCAACGGTCTTCAATGGCAGTCCGCGCTCTTTCAGCATCCCGTTCATGACATCCACACACAACCACGCATCGTCAAGCAGGGTTCCGTTCCAGTCCCAGATGATATGTGAGTAATGTTTAACCCCGGTTCCCATTTATCCGTAGTTTTGCACTTTAATTGCCAAAAATAGCGAAAAATATCTCCTCGTAATGGAATTTGATACCTTTACCGGTCCATTGAAAGAACTGGAAAATTGTACGCAATGCCCACGGGATTGCCATGTCAACAGGTTCACAGGGAGAGAGGGTTATTGTCATAGCGGAGCCTCGTTCAACGTTGCATCCATTTGTATCCATCAGGGAGAAGAACCTGCCATCAGTGGAACCGACGGGATCTGTAACATTTTTTTTACCGGCTGTAATCTGCAATGCATTTATTGTCAGAATCACCAGATCAGCGACAACCGGCTCACCCGCCCTGTGGACGGAATGGAGGCAGGAAACGTGATCAGGCAGATCACCGCGATCCTCGATCAGGGGATCAACCGGGTGGGTCTTGTCTCCCCGTCCCATAACGTCCCTCAAATGAAGGTGATCATCAATATTATCCGGTCACTTGGATACAAACCAATATGGGTGTATAATACCAACGGTTATGACAAGGAAAATACCCTGAGAACACTGGAAGGGATCATCGATGTATACCTTCCCGATCTCAAATATTTGTATCCGGTACTTGCCGGACAATATTCTGATGCTTCGGATTATCCTGAGTATGCGATAAAAGCGCTCAGGGAAATGTTCCGCCAGAAAGGATCATCGCTGATAACCGGTGAAGATAACACCGCCGTTTCAGGGATTATCGTACGACACCTGGTGTTACCAGGCCATATTGCAAACAGTCTCAGCGTTTTACGCTTTCTGGCAAAGGAGATCTCCCCCAGGATCCATGTTTCACTGATGGCCCAGTATTACCCGACCAAAAAAGTAAAAAGGCATCCTCAACTTGGCCGAAGCATCACCCGGGAGGAATATAGCCGGGTGGTTGAAGAGATGGAAGAACTTGGAATGTTCAACGGCTGGATTCAGGAATTCGAAAGCAGCGAATTCTACCGGCCTGATTTTAACCGGCAACACCCTTTTGAATAATCTATCCCGCATCCCGCATCCCGCATCCCGTTCATCGTCAAATTAAACCCACTCAAAGAAAACTCTTGTTATGTCAACTTTACCTCCTTACATTTGAGCCGTCAATTTACGATACCTTGCATCATCAATTTCATATCAGGTTTTATTAATTCAATCTTCTTTTCTTTAACATCATTCAACTTATGAGAACAATTTCTGCTTTATTGCTTGTATGCCTGTTCGTGGTCTCTGCCCGCTTTGGTTTTTCACAGGAAACCGTGAAAAAATCTGATTCAGGTTATATTTTTACGATTTTAAAACAACTTCCGGCGACTTCTGTAAAAAATCAGTACCGGTCAGGTACCTGCTGGAGTTATTCGGCCATTTCATTTCTGGAATCTGAACTCCTCCGCACAGGCAAAGACACCTTTGATCTTTCAGAAATGTATTGTGTTCGCAATGCATATTCCGATAAGGCAACGATGTATATCAGGTTTAACGGCAAACATAATTTCGGTGGGGGCGGAGCAGCTCATGATGTAACCAGTGTACTTAAAAATTACGGGATGATGCCCGAAGAAGCATATTCCGGCATGACCATCGGTGAAGCTAATCCGGTACATGGAGAAATGGATGCGGTATTAGAGGCAGATGTAGAAGCAGTTCTTAAAAATTCCAATAAAAAACTTACTCCGGTCTGGCACAAGGGTTTTAACGGGTTGCTCGATGCTTACCTTGGAAAGGTTCCTGAAAGTTTCAATTACAAAGGCAAAGATTATACGGCAAAATCTTTCTCCGGCATGATGGGACTAAATCCCGAAGATTATGTTGAGCTGAGCTCATACACACATCATCCATTTTATTCAAAATTCATCATCGAGATCCCTGACAACTGGGAATTGGGCGAGGTTTATAATCTTCCAATCGACGAACTGATGCAGGTAATCGACAACTCGGTTGATCAGGGTTATACGGTGGTCTGGGGAGCCGATGTGAGTGAAAAGGGATTTGCATGGAAAAGTGGAATTGCCGTGGTTCCGGATAAGAACGTCGCTGAAATTGCCGGTATGGAAAGCGGGAAATGGTCAAAACTCTCGGATGCCGAGAAGGATAAGCTGCTTTTCAAGTTTGATAAACCGAATCCGGAAAAAAAGATCACCCAGGATATGCGTCAGGTTGAATTTGACAACTATCAAACAACAGATGATCATGGCATGCACCTCACCGGGATCGCCAAGGACCAGAATGGCATAAAATATTATCTGATCAAGAATTCCTGGGGACTTGAAGGCAGTCCTTATAGAGGTTATTTCTATGCTTCGGAATCCTATGTAAGACTGAAAACCATGGATATTATGGTACACAAGAATGCAATTCCGAACAAGATCAGGAAAAAACTGGGAATAAATTAGAAAATACCAATCGTGTTTTTTTTCATCGACTCTTCCAAAAGCTGCATGTAATCTTTCCTGCTGATCAGAGATGCACCAAGTCCGGTCAGGTGAAGCGTTTCGACCTGGCAGTCGATAAAACTGAACCCGTGTGCCCGGCAGCGTTCAACCAAAGCATGGATGGCTACTTTCGAGGCGTTATTCATCGAATAAAACATGCTTTCACCAAAGAATGCATTGCCAAGAGATACCCCGTAAAGGCCACCGACAAGCAACCCTTGATAAAAAACCTCTATGGAATGGGCAAATCCCTTCTTATATAAAGTAACGTAAGCATCAATGAATTCCTGCCCGATCCACGTACCGTCCTGTCCCGGTCTCGGTACTGTTGCACATCCAAGTATCACCTGTTCAAACACGGAGTCAAAGGTTACCTTGAACCGGTTACTTTTAATTATTCTTCTCAGTGAATCAGAAACTCTGAACTGATCGGGAATCAGGATCATTCGCGGATCGGGAGAGTACCAGTAGACTTCATTTTCATGGATGAACCATGGAAATATGCCATGAGCGTATGCCTCCAGCAGCCTCTCAACCGAAAGATCACCACCAATGGCGATCAAACCGTCAGGCTCGGCTTCATCAACCGGCGGAAAAATTGGTTCTTCAGGTAATAAAAAGACAGTCATTTCATTGTCGTAAGACCTCCAAGGCATCCAGTAGCTTTGCACAGGCCAGATCAATTTCTTCGTCATTTATCGTCAGCGGAGGGGCAATTCGAAACGTTGCAGGCTTAAACAGGTACCAGTCGATGATCAGGCCATGTTTTATAGCTTCTTCCATCATTTTTGTTCTGTTTTCCGGCCATTTCAGGTCAACGCCCAATGCCAGTCCCACCCGCCGGATCTCACCGATAGCAGGATGACCAGACAGTTTTTCCATGAACCGATTGCCTTTTTCCTCGGCCTGGGGAATGAGTCCTTCTGATAAAAGAACCTCCAGACCGGCCAAAGCTGCAGCACAACAAACCGGGTGACCACCAAAGGTAGTGAGGTGCCCCAGCTCCGGGTTGTAAGCAAGCGTATCCATCATCTTTTTTTGAGCAATAAAAGCTCCAAGCGGCATACCCGCTCCCAATGCCTTTGCCAATACAAGAATGTCGGGAACAAAGTCGAAATGCTCAAAACTGAAGAGTTTGCCAGTACGGCCCATCCCCATCTGTACATCGTCAACGATGATAAGAACCCCGTCGCGAGCGCAACGCTTTTTCAGCTGGTGAATGAAATACTCCTCCGCCCGGATGATCCCGGCCTCAGCCTGCACAAGTTCAATCACAACACAGGCCGTGCGTGTGGATATCCTCTCAAGGTGGCAGTAATTATTGAATTCGATCAGCTTTACGTCAGGAAGCAATGGCCTGAAGGCATTCTTAAGGACCTCATTTCCCAGGATGCTCAAACTCCCGTGCGTGCTGCCATGGTATGAGTCAATGAATGAAATGATCTCCATGCGGCCGGTGATCCGCTTGGCCAGCTTTAATGCCCCTTCAATGGCTTCACTGCCTGAATTTACAAAATAGACAGAGTCGAGTTTCTCAGGTAAAAGACCAGTAAGTCGTTCGGCAAGTCGAATCTGGGGTGACTGGATAAACTCTCCGTAAACATTCAAATGGAGATACCTGTCAAGCTGATCGCGGATCGCATTGAGTACCAACGGATGACGATGACCGGTATTACTGACAGCAATGCCCGACACCAGATCGATGTATCTCTCCCCCGAGGTCGAATACAGATAGATACCTTCTGCCTTTTCAATCTCCAGCCCCATAGGGTAAAATGATGGCAATCCCAGGTGCCGGTAAAATAATTCTCGGTCAGTCATCGCACAATTTGAATGCACGAATATACTAAATGCTTCTTTACCTGAAAAACACTAATTTCGCTATTTCACCAATTAACAATTTCGCTGTAAAAATATGAAAGACAAAGTAGTTATCATCACTGGCGCTTCCTCAGGGATCGGAAAGGCCCTCGCCTTTGAATTTGCCCGGCGTGGATCAAAAATTGTACTGGCATCCCGCTCCGGAGTTGCCGATCCGGGATTGTTGGAATTTCCATCCGGGATCCTTGACCTCCGCATCGATGTCACCAGGGAAAACGATTGCGAGTCCCTGGTTAAACAAACGCTGGAAAGATTCGGTCGTATTGATATCCTGGTCAACAATGCCGGTATTTCCATGCGGGCCCTTTTCACTGAGGTCGACCTGGATGTGATCCGGCAAGTCATGAATACCAACTTCTGGGGAACGGTATATTGTTCCAAATATGCTTTGCCATACCTGCTCGAATCAAAAGGGTCACTCGTCGGTGTATCCTCCATTGCCGGATATAAAGGATTGCCGGGAAGGACCGGTTACTCTGCCTCAAAATTCGCCATGCAGGGTTTCCTGGAAGTAATCCGTATCGAGAATATGAAAAAAGGTCTGCACGTACTCATCGCCTGTCCTGGCTTTACTGCCTCGAATATCCGGAAGGTGGCCCTGTCAAAGGATGGTACCTCTCAGGGAGAAACACCGCTCGATGAAAGTAAACTCATGCCTGCTGAAGTAGTTGCGCGACGGATCATCCATGCGATTGAAACGAAAAAAGACCGTCTCACACTGACCACACAGGGAAAATTGACGGTACTCCTGAATAAATTTTTCCCGAAATTTATGGATAAAATGGTTTATAACCATATGGCGAAGGAGGTGAACTCCCCGTTTACCCGTTCCTCGGATGATACTGTATGATCGTACTCCTCAGATAATCCGTGTCCAGGTGCGTGTATATCTCGGTCGTTGTTATCGATTCATGACCCAGCATCTCCTGCACCGCACGGAGGTCGGCGCCACCTTCCACAAGATGCGTGGCAAATGAGTGACGGAAAGTATGAGGACTGATCCGTTTTTTAATCCCGGCCAGGACAGCCAGCCTTTTAATAATGGAAAATATCATGACACGGCTGAGACCGGCGCCTCTCCGGTTAAGGAATAAGACATCCTCTTGTCCTTTTTTAACCGGAACATGCGGCCTGAGATCCGATAAATAGGATAAGATTTCATGCTGTGCGATACTCCCGACCGGAATAAGACGTTCCTTGTCGCCCTTGCCGGTCACTTTGATAAAACCTTCGTTGAAAAAGAGGTTTGAAATTTTCAGGTTTACCAGTTCAGAAACCCGGAGCCCGCAGCCATAAAGTGTTTCCAGCATGGCTTTGTTCCTTTTTTCCTCCGGCTTGCTAAGGTCAAGTTTCCCAATAAGTTGATCGATCTCAATGACACTGAGCGTTACAGGGAGCTTCAGTCCCAGTTTTGGAGAGTCCAGCATTTCAGTCGGATCATACTGCACAAGGTTTTCCAAAAGAAGGTAATGGTAAAATGCCCTTATGCCTGATATTACCCTTGCCTGGGTACGGGCAGTCACCCCTATCTCAGTGATCCATTTTAAGAATGATTGCAGATGATGCTGCTCCAGTTTTTCGGGACCAATAACAAGATTCTGGATTTCAAGATATTGAGTTACCTTTGTCACATCATGAATATATGCCTCCACCGAATTTCCTGAAAGTGACTTTTCAAGTTGCAGGTAAGCTTTAAAGCCTTTGATATATGAATTCCAGATATTCAACAACTTTTTTTGATATATTTGAATTTAAAACTTACCTTAGTGATTCTTAGTGTGCTAAGTGCCTGAGTGGTAAATTTTTCCTTTGTACCGTCATATGAATTTCCTTCTGGTCCCGATCAGGAAATAAAAGTATGATTATTTTTTTGTTTTTGCCGGGAAAAGGTTTAATTTTGCAGTCCCGAAAAATAAAGAAGTCATAAGATGGCAAAAAAGAGCAAAGACCAACGGATTCAGGTGATTTTAGAATGTACTGAACAAAAAACCAGCGGTATTCCCGGTATATCAAGATATATTACCACAAAAAATAAAAAGAATACCCCGGAGCGGATTGAACTTAAAAAGTACAATTCCTATTTGAAGAAAATTACAGTTCATAAAGAAATTAAATAAGTTACGATATGGCAAAGAAAGTAGTTGCTTCGTTTAAAGCTACCTCCGGAAAAGATTTTACCAAAGTCATCCGAATGGTCAAATCCCAGAAATCAGGAGCTTTTGTTTTCAAGGAAACGATTGTTGCCAATGAAATGCTTAAGGAATTTTTGGCAAACAAAGAAAATTAACCGAAATAATATTGTTTGATAAAAAGCTTTTTTCCCTGGAAAAAAGCTTTTTTTATATACTAAAAGTCGTTTATGGGACTCTTCAACATCTTCTCCCGCGAGAAAAAAGAACGTCTTGACCAGGGACTGCAAAAAACGAAATCCAGCATCTTTTCACGGATATCGAAAGCCATCGTCGGAAAATCCACAGTTGACGATGAAGTCCTCGATAATCTCGAAGAGATCCTTGTCACTTCCGATGTAGGAGTGGAAACCACGTTAAGGATAATCGACCGTATCCAGAAACGTGCCTCTAAAGATAAATACCTGGGGACCAGTGAATTGAATAACATGCTCAAGGAGGAGATCGTAGCCTTGTTACAGGAAAATAACCTGGAGGACTTCACCGGGTTTACGGTTCCCGACGATAAAAGACCCTATGTCATCATGGTCGTTGGCGTGAATGGAGTGGGAAAGACAACAACCATCGGCAAGCTTGCCTATCAGTTTAAAAAAGCAGGGAAATCTGTACTGATCGGTGCCGCCGATACCTTCCGGGCCGCTGCAGTCGAACAGGTCACGATCTGGGCCGATAGGGTAGGAGTACCGATCGTAAACCAGGGGATGGGTGCCGATCCGGCGTCGGTAGCCTATGATACGGTAAAATCAGCCATTGCGAAAAATATGGAAGTGGTCATCATCGATACAGCCGGCCGGCTTCATAATAAGATCAACCTCATGAATGAACTTTCCAAGATCAGAAAGGTTATTCAGAAACTGATCCCTGATGCACCCCATGAAGTGTTGCTGGTACTCGATGCGTCGACGGGGCAAAATGCATTTGAACAAGCCAGACAGTTTACGGCGTCTACTGAAGTCAACACCCTTGCACTCACCAAACTGGATGGAACTGCCAAAGGCGGTGTGGTGATCGGGATATCCGACCAGTTTAAAATTCCTGTGAAATATATCGGAGTTGGCGAAGGTATCGAAGATCTTCAGGTATTCAACCGTGTCGAATTTGTCGACAGCCTTTTTAATTGATTCAGAGCTTCTTGAAAACAAAATCTGCACCACACCGAATCGGGATGATATCACTGGGCTGTGCCAAAAACCTGATAGATGCGGAACTCCTGATGAAACAATTGGAGGCGAACAGGTTCAAACTTGTTTTTGATCCGGTTGATTTTAAAAAAATTGACACTGCGATCATCAATACCTGTGGTTTTATTGCCGATGCCAAACAAGAATCCATTGATACAATCCTGCAGTATGTTCTTGCCAAACAGCAGGGCCATATTGACCATGTATTTGTGATGGGTTGCCTCTCGGAACGCTATTTATCAAAACTGAAGCAGGAAATTCCTGAGGTTGATGCGTTTTTCGGTGTGAATGACCTAAGGAGCATTATCAGCCATTTGGGAGGTTTCTATAAAACCCAACTGGTCGGTGAGCGGAAACTAACGACTCCTTCACCTTATGCGTATCTGAAAATTGCAGAAGGTTGCGACCGCAAGTGTTCCTTTTGTGCCATACCCATGATCAGAGGGAAGCATGTCAGCAGACCATTTGAGGATATTGTGACCGAAGCCTCCAACCTGGTATCGGTGGGCATAAAGGAGATCATTATTATCTCACAGGATACAACCTACTACGGGCTTGATCTCTATAAAAAACGACGTCTCCCTGAACTGCTCGATACGCTGGCCAAACTGAAAGGCCTGGAATGGATAAGGTTGCACTACACTTACCCGGATGGATTTCCCCTTGAATTGCTTGAAGTGGTAAGATCGAATGAGGTCATTTGTAATTACATCGATATCCCGCTTCAACACATCAGCGACCGGATCCTGAAATCAATGCGCCGGGGAATGGATGGAACAGCCACCCGGAAACTGGTGGAGACGATCCGTCAAACCATCCCGGGGGTGGCCATAAGAACAACCCTCATTGCAGGTTATCCCGGTGAAACGGAAAATGAGTTCCGGGAACTTAAAAATTTCATCAAGGACTGCCGGTTCGAAAGGCTTGGCGTTTTTGCATATTCACATGAAGAGGATACCGGTGCTTATCCTCTTAAGGATTCAATCCCCGCACAGCTCAAGCTGGAACGGGTTGGCGAACTGATGGCGTTGCAGGAAGAGATTTCACTGACAATTAACCAGGCCAAAGTTGGCCAAACTATGAAGGTTTTGGTCGACAGATCGGAAGGTGATTTTTATATCGCCCGCACAGAGTATGATTCTCCTGAAGTTGATAACGAAGTTTTGATTCTTAAAAAAGACTTAACGCTTTATCCCGGATCATTTTACAACGTTAAAATTATCCGGGCCGAAAGCTTTGATTTATTTGCGGAATTGCAATAAATTTGCACGATTAAAAGCCCAAACCATGAAAATGATTCTTTCGTTCTTGATGACAATGATCGCTGTCATTACGTTACAGGTGAACGCTCAGGAAACAGCTGTTGATAAAAAGATGGCTGATACGGTAAACCTGACCGACGCCAAAGGCAATAAAACAGGTTTTTGGATCGAGAAACGGGGTGAACTTACCTTCAAAGGGGAATACGACGCCAACAACAAGGTTAAAGACTGGGTTGGATATTATCCGAATAATGCGATTTTCAAGGTCGAATACTATACCAATGGCGTAAAAGAAGGAATTTCTCTGCAGTTTGACCGCAAATGTAAGATCTCTTTGATCGAACATTTCAAAAATGATGTGAATCATGGCAGAAGTACATATTATAGCCAGTTTAATGAATCTATTTTATCCGAGACTGATTATGCTTTTGGAAAGAAAAACGGTATTTATCGGCAATATTATGATAATGGAAAAATTCAGGAGGAGTCCTGGTACCAGGATGATCTGAAAAACGGTATTTCAAAATGGAACAATAAAAATGGCCAGCGTATTGCAGAATATATTTACAAGGCAGGTGTGTTTGATGGTTTGCAAAAGACATTTTACGAAAACGATTCGATTCAATCTCTAAACAACTACCAGAACAATAAATTAGGGGGTGAGGCCAAAGAATTCTATCGCAATGGTAAATTGAAATCATCCGGAAAATACCTGAATGGGCTGAAGGATGGATCCTGGACGGAATATAATGAATTGGGCAAGATAGAAAAGGTGATCAGGTTCAAGGATGGTGAAGAGGTGAAGAAAAAATAATTACAGGACAGGCTCAACCTGGTTTGATGAAAAAACTTAGCAATCCATTCACAAAACTCGAAGGTTATAATTGTTTTGGCTGTTCTCCGGACAATCCGATCGGGTTGCATCTGAAGTTCACTGAAGAACAAAATGAAATTGTCAGCATCTGGAACCCTGATCCCGATTTTCAGGGATATTTCAATATTCTTCATGGCGGTATTCAGGCTGCCCTGATGGATGAAATTGCAAGTTGGACTGTTTATGTCAAGGTAAAAACAGCTGGTTTCACTTCAAAAGCTGAATTCAGGTATCTGAAGACCATTCATATAGATCAGGGACCGCTTACGCTTCGGGCAAAAGTAAAACAGATGCGCCGGAATCTGGCTGATATCGAAGTTAATTTGTTTGACAAAACCGGTACTTTGTGTGCAGAAGGAATGCTGACTTTTTTTACTTTCCCGCTCGACAGATCAAAACAATCGATGTACTACCCGGATCATAATGAATTTTATGAATCCCCGGATCGACCGCTGTAATATGATTACCTGCTGTTCCGGATGACATAGGATTTTTTGACCGGCTTGGCCTTATAACTATAACGTGTGCCATAGCCACTCTTGTTCTTCTTCAATTTCTTTGCCTTGTACTGTCCGTTATCATAACAACTTGCTTTCCTGGATTTGCATGATGTACCCATAACCACAGCACAGAGCATGATCAGCGTAAGAGCAATTGAAATTATTCGTTTTAAATTCATTACAGGGTTGTTTGAGGAGAGAACCAACCGGGCAAAAATAATAAATAATTAATTACGGTTGATTTTTTCTACTTTTGTAGTTGATTGGTTGTTTAATTTGAAGGATGTGAATTTGATAATTTTCCGTTTGATCAATATTATCATCATGGTATTGTCTTCAACATGCCTGTTGGCTCAATATGCACCCCCGGTAGGCCAATCCGGAACAACGGCCATGTATAAAGACAGTTCTGCATTTATTGGCTGGGCCTCAACCTGTATCGTTGAAAGGGGATATATCAATATATCTGACACTACGATCAGCTATTTTGGTTCAAACAAAACGACCTACGGGAGTTATCTTTATGGGAGTGGTCCGGCAGATGAACTGGTAATCAGCCTGGGTGACCAGGGTACCGCCTTGCTTGGCTTCGAGGTCCCAATTGTGAACCGGAAAGGTCCCGATTTCGCCGTATTCGAAAATTCATTTGGCGACACATTCCTGGAACTGGCATTTGTTGATGTGAGCTCAGATGGCCAGCACTTTGTGAGGTTCCCTTCAGTCTCCCTTACTCCCGACATCCAGCAGGTAAATAGTTTCGATACCATCGATGCTACAAAAATAAATAACCTGGCAGGAAAATACCGGCATGGCTATGGTACACCATTCGACCTGGACGATATTAAAGATAGTTCAGGCATTGACCTCAACCACATTACCTATATCAAAATTACCGATGCAGGCGGATGCCTGACGGAGCCTTTCGTTACGTACGATTCACAAGGTCATAAGATCAATGATCCATGGCCGACCCCTTTTGATACGGGAGGGTTTGATATTGATGCGATCGGTGTGATCCATGATTCAACGAAAGAAACTGGTGATGATGAAAACCAGACTGCCATCAAAATTTATCCGAACCCGGTAATGAAAACAATGACCATTGAATCCGCCGTTCAGGATCAGATAAAGGTAAAACTGACCGATCTGACAGGCAGAATTCTCCTTATGGGTAACATTACATTAAAAGCTATATTCGATCTTTCATCCTTCCCGGCAGGTATGTATATTGCCAGCTTTACCATGACAGATGGGACCACCATCACAAAAAAGATCACGAAAAATTAGAGTTTCAGATAAATACATCGTTTACTTCCTGTTTGCCGGGTGTCTGCTTTGCTCGCCGGTTCGAAACACTGCCCAAAACCTGAATGACACCTTAAGACTGCCGGAGTTTGAAATAAAATCCAATTTTATAATTGATAACCAGGGATTTAAACGGGTTAAAATGGATTCAAACCTTTTTATTCCCAATCTGACTTCCGACCTGTCATCGTTACTCTCCAAACACGCTACCATTTTCATTAAATCTTATGGCAATGGAACACTGGCAACACCCTCATTCAGGGGAACTTCTGCCCAGCATACCCAGGTCGAATGGAATGGGATCAACCTGAATTCACCCATGCTCGGGCAAATGGATTTCTCACAGGTTCCGGTGGCCCAATTTGATGGACTGGAAATTTTATATGGTGCCGCAGGAATATCCAGGACGAGTGGAGCATTCGGTGGTGTTATTGACCTTGTTACAATGCCTGACTGGAACAATCAATTTAAGACCTTTCTTGCTCAGACTCTGGCAAGTTTTGACAATTACATAACTAATGTGAATGTAGCAACCGGAACCAACTCCTTTCAATCACATACGAAATTCAATTACACTTCGGCTTTAAACGATTTCCCGTTTACGAATGACCTTGGAACCGTAATCCGGCAGCAGAATGCATCTTTTTCTGCAGCGGGATTATCCCAGGAACTATACTGGAAACTTAAGGATAAACACCTTTTTTCTGCTAAAATATGGTATTCGCAGGATGACCGGAATCTCCCACCGACTACTCAGAATTATGATTCTCTGAAGGTTGAAACATTAAAAGACAAAGCACTGAGGGCAGTGGTAGAATACAAATACATTAAACCGAAGTGGAACCTGCACGTCCGGTCTGCACTTAATGACCAATACATGAAGTATGTCAACAATCTTCTTGATCTGAACTCAACACACCAAACTTATTCATGGATCAACCGGATCAGGTTTTCGTATAATGCGGTTAAAAATCTGACCATTAAACCCGGCATTGATTTTATGTACGATTGGGTGGATTCTGATGAATATCAGGGCATTAAAACCCGGTCGACAACCAGTTTATTCTCGGAGATCAATTATAATTTCTCAACGAAAGTCAAGACTTCACTGGTGCTGCGGGAAGATCTCATCGATGGAAAATTCAGTCCCTTAATTCCTGCCATCGGGATCGAATACACTCCTTTCAATAAAATAGATCTTGCATTCACTTCCAATCTGGCAAGGAATTACAGGTATCCTACGCTGAATGATCTTTACTGGGAAAACAGCGGAAATCCTGACCTTAAACCGGAAAGGAACTACTCGCTGGAGGCCGGAAGCACGTATCACTTTGGAACCCGGAACAAACAATTCTACCTTGAAGCGGCATTAACAGGATATTATTTATGGATCTTCGATATGATTACATGGTCGCCTGTTGATGGAAGCGGAGGGCTTTTTCAACCTGAGAACATTGATGAAATCAAGGCACGTGGCATAGAAGTGGGGCTGAATCTGAACCTGCTGGCCTGGGGATTTAAATTCGGGATAAAGAACAATTACAACTACTGCCGTTCAACTTATGAAAAGGCAAACTCCACCTATATTAACAATATTGGAAAACAGCAGTTTTACATCCCTGTAAACCTGTTCAACAGTACATTGTCCGTTGAACGATGGAAGTTTTATTTGAACTACAATTATACCTATACAGGCGACAGATTCACCGGTAAAGACAACCTTTCCTTAATGCCTGCGTATAACTTGTCAAATATTATTTTTGGAAAGAATATCCATATTAAACTTTTTGTTTTATCTTTACAAATTGATATAAACAACCTGTTCAACCTCGACTACCAATCCATCGCAAGCCGGCCCATGCCGGGAATTAATTATGCGTTTACAGTAAAATTGGCATTCCCGGGAACAAACAGAAATTAGATTGTTCATCAAACGAGCCAAAAGTGAAGAAATACAGTTACTTTATATATAATTTCACGATCCTCTTCTCGTTTACTGCCATCTCTTTACTGCCATCTGCTTGTTCAAAGGCCCCTGTTCGTGAAATAATCATCGATCCGACGGATACCACCAAGGTGGCTTCGTATGAAAACGGAATTTTCGTTGTCAATGAAGGAAATTTCAATTGGGGCAATGCTTCCGTTACTTTCCTGGATAATACCAATAATACGGTTATACAGGATATCTTCACCAAGTCAAATAACAGAAGCTTAGGGGACGTTGCGGAGTCAATGACGATCTCCGGAAACCTGGGATACCTCCTGATTAACAACTCCAACAGGATCGAAGTGGTAACCCTGAAAGATTTCAAGTCGGTAAGTACGATTTCCGGTCTTCATTCTCCCCGATACCTCCAATTGGTAGATTCCAATAAGGCATATGCAACGAACCTCCAGAATTACATATCGGTTATTGATCTCAAAACCAATACAGTAAGTGGAACCATTCAAACTTCAAGCTGGACCGAAAACTTAATCAAGTATGATAAATACATGATGGTTTCATCGATCGGCAAGTTTAATGAACCCACTGCAGTACGCAAAGCACAGATCCTGATCATTGACACTGAGACCGATGTCATTGTCGACAGCATTCAATCAGGAAAGGAGCCAATCGGGATCGTAATTGATAAAAAACAAAAGGTATGGGTCTTGTGTTCAGGAGGTTATGATAATTTCGAGGCGCCCTCTCTGATCAGGATCAACCCCGAATTACGGGTGATCGAAAAAATATTTACTTTTCCTGATCCTCAGCATGTTCCCAGCAGGTTATGTATGAATCCAACTGGTGATACCATTTATTATTTGAACGACGGCGTTTACCAGATGCCGGTTACTTCAACTGCCTTGCCGTCCCAGCCTCTCATCAGACAGGATGGCCGCCTGTTCTATGGCTTGAACATTCATCCAGTAACAGGACGGATTTATGTAAGCGATGCAAAAGATTACGTTCAGAATGGTACTGCATATCAATACAGCGTTTCCGGCGAGCTGATCAAACAATATGAAACTGGTAGAATTCCGGGATCATTCTGTTTTACGAAAAACAGCACCAAATAATTCTATCTGGTATAAATTTCTGATATAATTTCCCTTAATTCACTTAATATCATAGCGGTTGCTCCCCATATGATATTTCCGTTGATGTAGTAGGAGGGAACCTTGAGGGAGAATCCAAGGTTGAGTTTCATCTTCTTCACCTGCCTGTTTCTTTGATCGATCAGTTCGTCAATTCTGATCTCTATGATCCTGGCTACTTCTTTAGGTTCAGCAGTGAAACAGGGTCGTATGGCCTGGTAACCGACCACCGGGGTAACCAGGAAATTACTTGGTGGTATGTACATTTCTGTAAGCTGACCGATGATCTGAACCTGACCCGGATCAATTCCAATCTCCTCCTTCGATTCGCGTAACGCCGTGTATATAAGGCTTTCGTCGGTTTCTTCATGCTTTCCTCCGGGCAAACTGATCTGCCCGCTGTGTATCCCGCGATATTCGTTACGCATTGTCAACACAATGCCGACACTTCCTCCCAATGGATATAACAGGATTAACACACTGCTTTGCCTGGCGTCATCCGGTATCGACAATCTCATTAAGCCCTGAATTCGCTCAAGCGACGACATTTTCATCTGGGCAGGTTTACCGGGAAGAGGCTTCTGTAATCGCTTTTCAAGTAAAATAACAAAATCGGTAAATTCCATGACCAGGTTGCAATATCAACAAAGGTACAGGTTTGAACTCGTTTTTTTGTAATTTTGTACTTGAAAATAAAGGGTTATGGTCAAGCAAAAAGGTGAACCGTCCTCAATTCAACAAGATGATCAATCATTGCAGCGGATACTGATCCTGTACAACGATGATGTAAATACATTCGATTTTGTGATCGATTCCCTGATCGAAATTTGTAAACATGAGCCTGAACAGGCAGAACAATGTGCGATGATTACCCATTTTAAAGGTAAATGCGACATTAAACAGGGCGGTTACCAGGTGATGAAACAAATGTATGAAGGTATGTCCATCCGCGGACTTACGGTTTCCATTGAGTAACAGCCCATTCTTGATCGCAGGAGCCAAATACTTCCCAATTTTTCAGGCTCAGTCACCTGTTGATAATAGTTCCAGGGATAAAAGTTACTAACAAATGTTAATAACTCGCGTGCACAACTTGTTTGTATCAAAAGACTGAAAAACTTGCTTTCACCCAACCGGATGCTTTATATTTGACACCTCAAGCGAGCGATAAAAGGTCCGCGACAAAAGCAGGCCGGTGAAAGCAGGAGCCGAAAGGAAACAGCACTCCCGGCCAGCCAGGAAGAAGCAAAATCCACAAGGTTTTGAATCAGAAGGGCAGGTTCTTGAAGCGGGGTTCAACATGAAAGTAATTCGCAAGGATGATAGACGTGTGGAGCCGGGTAAAAAAAGGAAAGGGGCAACCCTGGACTGGCAGACCAACCGCAATAACAGTAACTTGAACGCTTCGGCAAGCCACGGCTTGCAGAATGACGGGATGGGAATCTCTTCGAACAGAAGAGGTTCCCATCGGTGTTTTAAAGGATAAACGGAAAAACAGCCTTACGTTCTGCGGGATATTCAGAGAAGGTGGATTTGTACCATTTATGATGGTGCAACGCCCTGGGTACCAGGTTTACCATGGTCCAGACTGCAAAGGCAAATGCAGGGGAACACCAGGTCATTAATGCGAAACCAAACCATTCAACGATCTCTCCGAAATGGTTCGGACATGAGACCAATTGAAAGAGCCCCCTGTTGGGGATCACATAACCCGTTTCACCTGGTCTTCTCAGATGAATAAGAATATTATCCGATTGCCAGTTGATGAACAAGCCAAAAAAGAACATGGCAGCCCCGCCAATAAAACGCAGATCAGTCAGGTAGGATAACGGATATTGTGCTTCAGTCGCTAACGAACCAAGGTAATAGCCATTGATGAATCCATTGACGAAGTTGAAACCAAGGGCCATGAAAACAATCGCAAATGGCATTTTTTTTCCGGTTGTGCGAAGCCTGAAAGGAAAAATCAGCGTTCTGTTCACATAATGTAAAACCCAGAAGCAAAAGAAAATCCATGTTACGACTGGCCGGCTACCTGAACCACCCATAAAAAATAATACAAATACAACCAGCGCGGGTAACTCCATGAGGATCCACCCAATCCGGTTATCGATCATAGCGCCCCATTTCCTGGTCGAATGCCGGCCGTAAGGAGCCACGATACGGATCACAACAGGAAAAAGAAGAATTGCAACGGCGATCCAGGAATAAACGAAAAGGAAAAAAGTAGAGCTGTTCATGAATGTTACAATTATTGAATATATCCGTTATCCTTCAGCCAGATCAAAAGATCTCTGATTGTTTCGGTAAGAGGTCGCGGATTGAAATTTAATTCACATTTTGCTTTGGCTTTGCTTATATTATGACTGCCTTCAGAAATGATGGTCAGTGACTCGCGGGTATACAATGGTTTTGATCCCGATATTTTACTGTAAAATTTGATAAATGGCAAACCGGCTCTTGCAATCCACATAGGCATGATCGATTTCACCGTTCTACGCCTGCTATGCAATCGTATCAACGCGGAAAAGTCCTGCAGGCTGTGCCAATGTCCGGAAAGGAGATATTTTTCACCAGTCCTTCCATGTTCGATGGCAGAAATGGCAGCATCGACGATGTCCCTCACATCCACCCAATCATATCCACCCGGTACCAGCGACGGTATCTTGTGTTTGTAAATATCAATCACGGCATTTCCGGAAAGGGAAGGCTCCGGATCAATGGGACCAATGATAGCGGTCGGGCAGAGTACCACGGCATCCAGGCCGTTTTTTACTGCCACCATGACAAGCCGTTCACCTTCAGCTTTCGACCGGTCGTAGGCGAATCCTTCATGTTCAACAAGTGGCCTGGTTTCATCCAGCAGTTGATCCTTTGGGTGTTGCTGAAATGCATGAATTGAACTGAAATGTATGAACCGCTTTACACCGCAAAGAGCTGCAATATTAAGGATGTTCCTGGTACCTTCAACATTTACCCTGGTCACCATACCATCCGGATCACCGCTGATGGAGATCCTGGCCGCAAGATGAAAAACCACATCTGCCTCGGAAAGTAATGGAATTAAAGATGCTTTATCAAGAAGATCTCCCTGGATCATCGTTACAGCCAGATGCTTAATGTCTTGGTTATGAATGTGTGAAAGCACTTTGACCTGATGTCCCTGTTCCACAAGGGCTTTGCAAAGATTAACGCCGACATGCCCATTGGCGCCGGAGACAGCAATTTTCATTCGAAATTATTATGAAGACGGTAAAAATAGGAATATTTTTTTGAAGGTTTGTGAATGATGTTAATTAGGATTAATTTTACGTAATAAATTTAAAAATCCGGTTATGAAAACAATTGTAAAAATTCTTTATTGGTTGTTGGGTATCGTTGCAGTTCTTATTCTTGTTTCATTCCTCTTACCAAAGACCTTTAAGGTTGAAAGGACCATTAATATCAATGCTGATCCGGATGTCATTTACGGACTCACCAGTAATTTTCAGCAATGGCATCTTTGGACGCCATGGACAAAAGAGATGGATTCGACAGTGACTTTCGAAATGACAGGCCCGGCTTCTCAGGTTGGGACCTCCTGGAAATGGGATGGAGAAGTGATGGGAAATGGCGAGATGATCCTGTCTGAAGTCATTCCAGGGCAGGTTGTTGCCTATGACCTGGCATTGGATCAGGGGAATTACAAATCAAAAGGCAAAATAGCCATGGAAGTTCAGGATGATTCAACAAAAGTAACTTGGATTGATGAAGGCGATTTGGGATACAATCCTTTCAACCGCTATATGGGGCTCTTGATGGACCGGATGATGGGTCCCGACTTTGAAAAAGGATTGGCAAAACTTAAAACCGTTGCTGAATCGCGTGCAGACTGGCCCAAAATTGAAGAAACGACATTAGAACCACAAATTGCACTGGTTGTTCGTGATTCGGCAGGACCACAGAGCTATAATCAGGTTATGGGCAAAGCGTACGGCGAGATCATGTCGGTGGTGCAGAGCAACAAATTAAACGTTTCAGGCCCTCCGTTTACAGTTGCATTAACATGGGATTCAGTAACCATGAGTTCTGTAATGGATATCGGCATACCTGTTGAAAAAGCAGAGAAAGGAAAGGGCAGGGTTCATGTTCAGGAATTTCCCGGGCAAAAAGTCGTAATGGCGTATTACTTTGGACCTTATGAAAAAATCGCGCATACCTATCATGTCCTCGATCAATATATCAAAGAGAATGAAAAACAGGTTATTGGTAGTCCATGGGAAATTTATATCACCGACCCGATGAATGAACCAGATACCATGAAATGGGAGACCAGGGTAGCGTTTCCGGTGAAATAGCGGATAATAAAGGATGGACTGGGTGGACATCTCGAAATGTTTATTAAATTTTAACAGACAAGCCATGAAGCATTTCCTTATTATCTTTTTGATCGTAATTCCATTGATTTATCTTCAGGGTCAGAAATTATGTGAACACTATATTGCAACAAAGACCAACGATACGGTCATATCAACGACATGGGAGATACTTGACCGAACTGAGGTCTTTTTGCTAGCATTCCGCATGGTAAAGCACAATTCGCAGTACTTCCTGGAACTTCGATATCATTTTGGAGAAGGTCAGGCCTTTAATGTCTGTAAGGGTGACAGTGTAATGGTGAAATTTGCATCAGGTTGGGGATTCACAATGTTTGCGAAAGATAGTGTCAGAAGTCGGGTTGGGATGGCTGCTTTCCCTAATTCACCCTGGGGTGCAGTGACACAAGGTGTTTATGTAAAATATCCTTTGACCATCGGTCAGATGGCTGCATTCAAGAATGAACAAGTTTATAAAATTTGGATTTACACATCGCGTGGATTCGATACGTATGTTTTAAAGAAGGAATATCGGTCAGATTTCGGAACTGCATGCATCAATCTCTCAACTCACTTTGACAATTGGAAGTATATCGATTACCCGAAATGGATGGAGAGACCGTAGGATTAGATACAATGAAGTTGTCTTTAATGAATGATTGCCATAACCTGTTTAATTTATTGTTTTGTCTTATAATTAATAGTATGCTGATATTTAATCGATTACAAATAATTATCTGAGGTCTCTATAGCGCAAACTTAATCAATTTATTAGCAGGTTATATCTATTTTAGCTCTATGTTAGTTGTAAAATTTCAGGTATGCGTACCGGGGTAAAATAGATTTGGATTTCGTACTTCTCTGTTAATCATTCATTTCAAGAATAACCTTTTTCTAAGGGTTTGGTAAGGAGATAATTGTGACACAAAAATAGCTTTTTTGGATTTAAAGCAGGGGAGGGAGAAAAATTTCTGAAATGTTGTCCAATAGGACTACAATTTTGTATATTTGCACCTGGAAAATTCATTATCGTAAATTTGTAAAAAATTGAAGTATGACAACTATAGTTATCAACGAACATACGAAGGAAGGGAAAGCTTTGCTCGAACTGGTTAAAAAGTTATCCTCTGTAGAAATATTAAAGGAACCAAATCAAATTACCAAACAAGCGATTGAAGATGCCCGGAACAAGAAAGGAACTAAGAGTCTGAACAAGGATGATTTTTTCATGAAACTGAAATCATGATGCCTCATGTTTAGCCCTGTTTTTACCAACCAATTTAAAAAAGACTATAAACTTGCAATGCGAAGAGACCTTCGGATGGAGGATCTGGATTCTGTTCTTGAAAAGCTTATTTCAGGAAAGATTCTTGAGCACAAGTACAGAGATCATGTTTTAATAGGCAAATTCAGTGATTGCAGGGAATGTCATATTACTGGAGATTGGCTTCTCATATACCGGCATGACCGGACCGATAATTCGATAGTCTTTATCAGGACAGGATCTCATTCCGACCTTTTCTAAGAATATTTTGGGATCAGTAATGACACAAATTACCTGCTAGAATAAATGAGAAAGGAATATTATGAAGAAAAATAAAAATCTTACCTGTCTCACCTATTTCGTCGACAAGGAGTATGGTGTTACGGGTACAAAAAAAAGAGACAAACTTGAAGCCGAATACGAGGCCTTCAAACTCGGAGTGTTAATTCAACAGGCAAGGCAGGAAAAGGGGATGACCCAGGAAGAGGTAGCTGTGCTTGCAGGAACAAACAAATCCTATATTTCAAAGCTTGAAAAGGATATGAAGGATATCCGGTTTTCGACTTTGCAGCGAATAATAAAGGATGGCTTAGGGGGCCATCTTGAGTTGTCGATCAAGTTATAAATACGAAATTCAATAGTCATTTACACAGCAAGAACATCCCGGTCTCGGGAATAATTCTTAATATTGAGCTGGATTCACAAGTAATGCTATGAGTTTCTGTTCAAAGTCTTCCTGATACAACAATTCATTCAACAAGCCAGATTGATGCAGCTTCTTACTCAATACAATTCCTACGTCAGATTGAAGATGAATTCAAGGATATAAGGATTACAGGCAATAAAATAATCAGTGATTCCCGGGGTGAGGTGAAATTCCCCGGCATTCTTAAGCCAAACTTGGAATATATCTATAACGCCCGTCAGGGAAATGAAGACTACCGCCTTGTTTTGACCAGATTGAACAGATCCGACATTGCCTTTACCTTTACCTTGATTAAATTTGGAAAAACGATTAAAGTGGCACATGATACAGTATCCTTTTTGCCATTTACGGGGAATACGATAATGATTGGGTTCGGATATGCAACAAGCGGGCCTGTCTTTCAGAAAATGACGGCTGAGGGATTTAAGAGAAGTTTTCAAAGATAATTGGGGTAGCATACCAGAGGATGACAATCCAGAGACTGGAATTTCAGAAGCCTATTTATTTTCATCATGCGCACTGGTCAGCAGTAAAAGTTTGGTATTGACAAGGAAAAAAATATGGTATGAACACTCAGGAGAAAATTATATCAAAAGAGACAGCACGATAAGAACAGTCAGAATATCAAGTGACTCACTTATGAAATTAATACCGAAGAAATGAAAGTGATCAATAAAGGAGGTAATCCGGAGTTTTCATGCTTTGATAAAATTTAACTAATAGATAATCAATGTGTTGTATTTATATTATTGTCCTATAATTAATATTATGTTAAATAACAAATATAAAATTATCAGGAGAGTATCTGGTTAAGATGAATCTCCTGATAATTTATAACCTACCCTATTTCTGCTGAATTGCGTTAATTTTTTCCTGTACGGCTTTTACCTTATCTGGTTTATTAGTACGTGCATAGATTTGCTTCAATGTAAACAAGGTGTTCACATCATTCGGCTCAAGTTCTGTAGCTTTCTCCAGGAACGGTAATGCTTTTTCAAGGTAACCGTCAGCCTCCTTTTTCAATTTATCAAACTTAACCGTCTCCTCCAAGGGCAGCCTTGTTGCCTCATCATTGATGGATGCAGCCTTGTTTACATACAAAGCGCCAAGATTGAAATTTCCTTCAAAATATTCAGGATTCAGCCGGATTGAACTCGAATATGCTTTAATTGCGTTTTCAAAGGCTACCACGCGTTCTGAAATGGCAAGATTCGTATCGTTGGACATATTGTCATAGATAGTTCCCAAGGCGAATGCAACAGAGTAATTGGCTGAATCTTTAGCCATGGCAACCTTCAGATAATTTAATGCTTTCGGAGTATTGTTAAAAGTCAGATAAATATTGGTTTCAGCAAGGAACAACCGGAGGTCGTTCGGGTAATCCTGCTGGCCCAGCCGGACATATTTTAATGCATTAGTTGAATCTTTATCTTGTCGATATATATCAGATAATGTGATAAATACAGCTGGTGATTTGTAATTTGCCTTTAATAGTTTTATGTAATACATTTTTGAGGCTTCTTTTTCGTTTGCCAGTGTTGCGCAAGTAGCTGCATTCAGGATGGCGATGGTATCTGAAACATTTGCCAGTTCCATTACCTCTGCTCCTTTTGCAAAGTTGGTCATGGCCTCCTTATAGAGTTTATTATTGTAATTGTCGACTGCGGTATTGTAATAGTTGTTACGCGCCCAATTCAGTTTGGCAAGAATATCTTCATAATATTCCTTTTTGATGTCAAATTCAATCGCTTTACGGTATGATTCCAAAGCTTTAACAATTGGATCAGTTTCAAGAGTTTTGAATTTTTCATCTTTGGTATTGGATAATTCGAGGTATACATTTCCCCTGATAAACCATGCTTTAGCATCCCGGGAAGTACTGGGGTCGAGAACACATTGGTTAATTGCTTCCATTGCCTTGTCTAATTTTCCATCCTTCAGATAATTAGAAGCGGTCTGACGGACATTTTTCTGTCCGAAGGCAATGGTAAAGGAGGTTACCAATACAAAGAGTAGGGCGAATTTTTTCATCGGTTTGATTATTAGGATGATACTATTGAGTTGACTGTCAGATGGCAAAGTTAAAAAATGCCAGTTGATTTTATGCTACTTGGGAATAAATTAATTTTCAATTTCAGCATCTCCTGTTTCATCATTCACAAAGGGTTGATCAGATTGATCTTCGATAATCTCCTCAGAACCTTCCATGGTTCCTGTACCCGGTTCTTCGGATATTTCAGGAGCTTCCTCCACATCAACTTTTGCCACGGCCGCAATGGAATCGCCTTCATCGATTTTGATCAGCCGAACACCCTGTGTCGCCCGGCCCATCACCCTAAGGTTCACAACAGCCATCCGTATGATGACTCCAGACCGGTTGATGATCATCAGATCATCACCGTCTGTAACATCTTTCACAGCAATAACCGCTCCCGTTTTATCGGTTATATTCAGGGTTTTCACCCCTTTCCCGCCACGGTTCGTAATGCGGTAATCATCGAGGTCAGAACGTTTACCATATCCGTTTTCAGATACAACCAGAACTTCACATTTTTTATCCAAAGGGATACAGATCATTCCTATAACCTCATCATTGGCACCCGGAATGGAAATCCCACGAACACCTGCGGCATTCCGGCCCATCGGACGAACGGTCTTTTCGTTGAACCTGATCGCACGTCCTGATTTTAATGCCATTACCACCTCGTCGGTTCCCTGAGTCAGTTTTGCTTCAAGCAATTGGTCGCCTTCATTGATCGTGATAGCATTGATCCCATTCTGGCGCGGCCGGGAATAAGCCGCCAGTGAAGTCTTTTTAATGGTCCCCTTTTTAGTGGCAAGAATAATAAAATTTGAAGAGATATATTCTTCATCTTTCAGGTTCTTAACATTGATGAATGCCCGTACCTTGTCATCCGGCTCTATATTCACAAGATTCTGGATCGCCCTGCCTTTCGATGTTTTCCCGCCTTCCGGAATTTCATATACCCTGAGCCAGAAGCATTTGCCTTTTTCAGTAAAGAAGAGAAGGTAGTTATGGTTTGTAGCCACAAACAGATGTTCCAGGAAATCCTCATCACGGATCTCCGTTCCCTTTACACCGCGCCCTCCCCTATTCTGAACGCGATATTCGGATAGGGGAGTTCGTTTGATATATCCCATATGTGAAATCGTGATCACCACATTTTCATCCGGTATCGTATCTTCAATTCTGAAATCCGAAGCAGCATAAACAATTTGTGACCTTGGTTCATCTCCGAATTTTTCTTTGATCTCCCTCAGATCCTCTTTAATAATATTCATGCGAAGGTTTTCATCGGCCAATACACTATTCAGATAATCAATCAATTTCATCAATTCGGCATACTCAGATTTTATTTTGTCACGCTCAAGCCCGGTCAATCGTTGTAACCGCATATCCAGAATAGCCTTGGCCTGGATCTCACTCAATCCGAAACTTTCCATCAACCCGGCTTTTGCGTCATCGGGTGTTTGTGATGCCCTGATCAAGGCGATCACTGCATCAAGGTTGTCTAGCGCAATTAGCAATCCTTCAAGGATATGCGCCCTTTTAAGAGCCTCTGCCAGGTCAAACCTTGTCCGCCTGATGATAACTTCATGCCGGTGGTCGACATAATGTACGATCATGTCTTTCAGGTTCAGCATCATCGGGCGCCCTTTGACCAGGGCGATGTTATTGACATTGAAAGACGTCTGCAACGCCGTCATCTGGTATAACTTATTCAGCACCACGTTGGTGATGGCTTCCCGTTTGAGTTCATATACGATTCTGACACCATTGCGGTCAGACTCGTCACGGATATCAGAAATACCTTCGATCTTTTTATCATTCACAAGGTCGGCCGTCTTCTTGATCATTTCAGCCTTGTTAACCTGGTAAGGTACAGAACTGACAATGATCCGTTCCCTGCCATGGTCATCCTGTTCGATTTTAGTTTCACCACGGATCACAATCCGTCCTCTTCCAGTCTCGAATGCATCCTTTACCCCATCATATCCGTAGATGATTCCCCCTGTAGGAAAATCCGGGGCTTTTATAAATTTCATCAGCTCCGGAATGGTTATTGCCCTGTTGTCGATATAGGCAATGATCCCGTCTATGACTTCACTCAGGTTATGCGGAGCCATGTTGGTAGCCATTCCAACTGCAATCCCCGAGGCTCCGTTTATCAGCAGGTTTGGAATCCGTGAAGGCATTACGGTTGGCTCCTTCAGGGTATCGTCAAAATTCAACTGGAAGTCAACGGTATCTTTTTCAATATCAGCTACCATCTCTTCAGCGATCTTCTGAAGACGGGCCTCTGTATAACGCATGGCTGCCGGATTATCACCATCCATGGAACCAAAGTTCCCCTGCCCGTCGACCAATGGATAACGTAAACTCCATTCCTGCGCCATCCTGACCATTGCATCATATACAGAGGTATCGCCATGGGGGTGAAACTTTCCAAGGACCTCCCCAACAATTCTGGCAGATTTTTTATAAGCCCTGTTTGAGAGCACACCCAATTCATACATCCCGAATAAGACGCGCCTGTGAACCGGTTTTAAACCATCCCTGACATCAGGCAGTGCTCTTTGAACGATCACCGACATTGAATAATCAATGTAGGCGGTTTTCATCTGATTTTCAATATTGACCTGAACTATTTTTTCTCCCGATTCCATATCATCACTCACCATAAGTTATTTAATTGATATTCAGATACATAAAATATTCCGAATGATGTTACGAAGGTAGTAAAAATCCTGTTTCAAACCACCGGGCAACCACTTAATTTTTCGGTGTCTTACTAACATGGGAATGTTAATAAATAAAGACCATTGAACAATAATTTATGGATTTCAATCGTACTTTTGAATACCTTGACATTTTATCAGTTTGAAAAAGTGGTTCGATATTTGTCAGGAGCATGAATTATTACTGAAACAGAGTATTTTATGGAAGCAAAATTCTCTCAACGTGTCAAGGACGTTTTAATATACAGTCGTGAAGAAGCGCAGCGGCTTGGAAACGATTATATTGGCCTCGAACATCTGTTACTTGGAATTATAAGGGAAGGTGAAGGCCTGGCGATCAGGATCATGCGCAATCTGCACGTTGATCTTACCGAGATCAGGAAAAAAGTTGAACTGGCTGTAACCAGCAACAAGGAAAAACATTCCGGCGGCGAAAACCTGCCACTGATCAAACAAGCGGAACGTGCCCTGAAAATTACCTACCTGGAAGCAAAACTTTTCAATAGTGACCTGATTGGAACAGAACATCTTCTTCTTGCCATTCTGAAAGATGAGAACAACCTGGTAACAAAAACTTTCCTTGGTTATGGTGTGAGTTACGAAATCGTACAGGATGAGCTCAGGGCTATATTGTCGAACGGAAACGAAGAACCCAGATTTAACCCTCAGGATATTCTGCCTAAGGATGAGGAGGATGAAGATCCTGAGGAGGGCGGCAAAAGCTTCAGCGGCGGTCAGAAAAAACCTCAGGATTCAAAATCGAAAACTCCTGTACTTGACAACTTCGGCCGTGATATCACCAAGGCTGCTGAAGAGGGCCGTCTTGACCCGATCGTAGGCCGCGAAAAAGAATTACAACGCATCGCACAAATATTAAGTCGCCGTAAGAAAAACAACCCGATCCTGATCGGGGAACCCGGAGTTGGTAAATCTGCCATCGCAGAAGGGCTGGCCCTCAGGATCGTTCAACGAAAAGTTGCCCGTTCGCTATTCAACAAACGCCTGGTATCCCTGGATCTTGCTTCGCTCGTGGCAGGTACAAAATACCGGGGGCAGTTTGAAGAACGTATGAAGGCAGTACTGAACGAGCTCGAAAAGAATCCGAACATCATTGTTTTTATTGATGAAATTCATACGATCGTCGGTGCAGGCAATGCTTCCGGTTCGCTTGATGCCTCCAATATGTTTAAACCGGCGCTGGCACGGGGTGATATCCAGTGTATAGGCGCCACGACCCTGGATGAATATCGTCAATATATAGAGAAAGACGGGGCACTTGAACGCAGGTTCCAAAAAGTTCTTGTTGATCCGACTTCACCGGAAGAGACCGTTGAGATCCTTCAGAATATCAAGGAAAAATATGAAGATCATCATCTCGTTACCTATACCGACGACGCAATCAAGGCATGTGTGACGCTTACCAACCGGTACATCACTGACCGGTATCTTCCCGACAAGGCCATTGATGCCCTGGATGAGGCGGGCGCCCGCGTTCATATTTCAAATATCAATGTTCCCCATGAAATTATTGAGGTGGAGAACCAGATAGAAGAGACAAGAAAGCAGAAAATGTCGGCTATAAATAGCCAGAAATTCGAGGAAGCGGCTGACTTGCGTGATTCGGAGCGGAAATTGCAGGACAACCTGGAGCGTGAAAAGAAGAAATGGGAAGAAAGCGCCAAGTTGAACCGGCAGACAGTTACGGAGGAAAATGTAGCCGAAGTCGTTGCCATGATGACGGGGATCCCGGTACAGCGAATTGCGAAAAATGAGAGTGACCGCCTTATAAATATGGAAGGTGAACTGGAAAATTCTGTTATAGGCCAGAGCGAGGCCATTAAAAAAGTGGTCAAAGCGATCCGCCGCAACAGAGCCGGCCTCAAAGATCCGAATAAACCGATCGGTACATTCATCTTTCTCGGGCCTACCGGAGTTGGTAAAACACACCTTGCAAAAATACTGTCAAAATATCTGTTTGACACAGAGGATGCTCTGGTACGTATTGACATGAGCGAGTACATGGAAAAATTTGCTGTTTCTCGCCTTATCGGAGCACCTCCGGGTTATGTCGGTTATGAAGAAGGAGGTCAGCTAACCGAAAAGATCCGAAGACGCCCATACTCTATTGTGTTATTAGACGAAATTGAGAAGGCACATCCCGATGTTTTTCATTTGTTGCTACAGGTTCTTGATGATGGTATGCTGACTGACAGTTTCGGACGGAGGGTCGATTTTAAAAATACCATCGTGATCATGACCTCAAATATCGGTTCCCGCCAGCTTAAAGATTTCGGACAGGGTGTCGGATTCGCTACTTCTGCAAAACAGGCTGCCAGCAGTGAATACGCACGGGGTGTGATTGAAAATGCTTTGAAGAAAGCATTTGCACCTGAATTCATCAACAGGATCGATGATGTTGTTATTTTTGATTCACTTGAACGGGCCGATATTCACAAAATTATCGATATCGAACTGCAACACTTGTATAAAAGGACCAGGGACCTTGGTTACCATATCGTAATTACGTCTGCTGCAAAAGATTATATTGCAGACAAAGGATGGGATGCCCAGTTTGGAGCCCGCCCGTTAAAACGAGCAATACAGAAATACGTTGAAGATACGCTTGCTGAGGAGATCATTAAGACAAAACTTACTGAAAATGACCTGATCACCATTGATTATATTGACGAGAAAGGTGGCGTAGTTGTAACCGTTTCGACCCCTGAAAAAACAGAAAAGGTAAAATAGTCTTAAGCAGTAAATATCAGAATTTATAGCAATTATCCTCAACCAGTTTTTCGGCGATTTTCCTCCGTGCATCTTTCACATTTACCCCCGGAACACCGGTCAGTGTCTCAATGACCTGTGTATGGATCTTGCTTAAATCGGGTGCTATAATTGAATTAATTGCATCGGCGGCCGGTTTCCTGATCTTATCTGCGGCATCATAGATGAAAACATCCAGCATTGCGCGATAGATTTCTGGAGGAACAACCCCCGCATTTAGTGATTCCATTTTCTGGATCCTTAATGCCATCGATTCAGCTATATAAACTTCCATGATCATGTCGGCAATGTTGTTCAGGATCTCCTGTTCGAGGATGAGTTTTTTGTCAAAATGTGCTGATGCTTTCTGTATTACAATGAGAACCAGGTTTTTAAAGTTTTTAATGATTCTTATTTTTTCCTCAAAATACGATTCATTCTGTTTTTTATTGGTGGTTATAGCCCCAAGATCCGCCGCCAGGGCATTTGCTTTACCGAAAAGATCAAAGTCTCCCTTCATCGCTCTTTTCATGGCGGTATCAACAACGAGCAACCTGTTTATTTCATTGGTGCCTTCGAAAATCCTATTGATGCGTGAATCACGATACCCCCGTTCAACTGCCATTTCTGCCGAATAGCCCATTCCACCATGGATCTGTACTGCCTCATCAATCACATAATCAAGAACTTCTGATCCAAATACTTTTAAAATAGCAGCTTCTACTGCATAATGACTGATCCCTTCAACGGAGGCCTTGCCTTTGTCCATGCCAGCAACTTTGTTCAGTTCGATCTGGTCGTCGACGTCCTTGCTTAACCGGTAAATTGCACATTCCAGAGCGAAGGTCCTGATCACCTGCTCGGCAAGTTTATGCTTGATGGCTCCAAATGTTGAGATCAGCACATTAAATTGTTTGCGTTCATTGGCATATTTCACCGAGTCGGTAATGGCTTTTTTTGAAGCACCTAAAACATTGGCTCCAAGTTTAATACGGCCCATGTGAAGGATGCTCAGGGCGATTCTGAAACCCTCTCCACGGCTACCGATCAGGTTTTCAACAGGTACTTTGACATCGTTATAGAAAATCTGCGCCGTACTCGATCCTTTAATACCCATTTTATGTTCATCCGGATTGATAACAACGCCCGGATAATCCCTTTCTATAATGAAAGCACTGAGCACCCTGTCCTTGTCAATTTTTGCAAAGACTACCTGTGTATCGGCAAATCCTGCATTAGTGATCCACATTTTCTGGCCGTTCAGGATATAATGCGTTCCATCCTCCGACAAAATGGCAGTCGTTTTTCCGGAATTGGCGTCACTACCGGCACCAGGTTCAGTCAAACAGTAAGCGCCGATCAGATCGCCGGAAGCCAGGCGGGTCACATATCGCTGACGTTGATCTTCATTTCCATAATACATGATCGGCAGAGTCCCTATCCCGGTATGAGCCATGAACGCGACGGAGAATGAGTGTCCGGCACCAATTGTTTCGGCAGCAAGCATCTGGGTGACAAATGATTGTCCAAATCCACCATATTCCTCAGGAATAGAAATACCCATCAGTCCAAGTTCGCCGGCTTTTTTAAGGACACGTTTCATCAGGTTGATATCAGGGGAATCAATTTGTTCGATACTCGGATAAAGTTCAGTATTCAGGAAATCCTGGATGGTCTGGGCTATCATCTTCTGTTCTTCATCAAATTGTTCCGGTATGAACATATCTTTTGCTTGAATTTCATCAACGAGGAACTCGCCGCTTTTAAGTACTTTTCTATTCTCCATTACTTTTGTTTTATGAACGCTTAAATGTTTAAAGATTGAACAATCAATTCGGCAATATCATAATTTTTGATCTCCTCTTCACGGTTTTTATATTTGATGCCATCGGTGATCATGGTCATGCAAAACGGACATGCCGTAGCGATCACCTTTGCATTGGTTCTGAGAGCCTCTTCGGTACGTTCAATAAAGACTTCTTTATCCCCTTTTTCAGCTTCTTTGAACATTTGTGCGCCACCGGCACCACAGCATAAGGCAAAACTCCTGTTCCGCTCCATTTCCACGACCCTGGAAGTCAATTTCTTCAAAATAGAACGGGGTTCAAAATAGATATCATTAGCCCGGCCAAGATAACAGGGATCATGATAGGTTATACAGACGCCGGATAATGCCTCAGGATCAATTTTCAGTTTACCTGACAAAATATACCTGTCAAGAAGTTGCAGGTAGTTTACCACCTCAAAATCAGCGCCAAGGTCGGGATATTCGTTTTTAAAAATATTGTAACAGTGCGGACAGATGGTAATTACTTTCCGGATACCATATGACTTAAAAATCTTTATATTTTGCAGTGCTTGCAACTGGTAGAGCATTTCATTTCCTGCGCGCCGTGCAGGATCACCCGTGCAGGATTCTTCTTTGCCAAGCACGGCATAACTTACATTCAGGAATGCAAGTATTTTCACAAAAGCCTTTGCCACTTTCTGATAACGGTCATCGAATGCTCCGGCGCATCCCACCCAGAAAAGGAATTCAGGGTGTTCACCGCGGATTTGCAGATCGGCCATCACCGGGACATCAACCTTAAGGATTTCCATTGATGATCAGCTTGTTAATTTAATTTAAGTTCAATATCCTGGGCCCATAATAAGCGATCCTCCGGGGAAAATTGCCAGGGAGCTCCATTGTTTTCAATGTTGCTGAATGCCGCTTTGATCCCGCCGGGAGCTGAACCTTCCTCCATGACCAGATATCTGCGCATGTCGACGATCAACGTAGGATGGTTGATGTTGATCGGGCATTCCATCGCGCAGGCGTTGCATGTTGTGCAGGCCCATAACTCCTCTTCAGTGATGTAATCCCATAAAAGTGACTTGTTATCAGAAAAATCTTTTCCCGATTTTATCATTCCGGGCCCTTTTTCCTTCATCCTGGCCCGTACATCCATAATTATCTTGCGTGGCGACAGCCGTTTACCTGTAATACTGGCAGGGCAGGCCGCAGTACATCGGCCGCATTCGGTACATGCAAGAGAATCAAGGTAGTTCTTCCAGGAGACATCCCCAACATCCCTGACACCAAAGCGTTCAACGGGTTTATCACCAACCTGGACCTCAGATGCCATACCGGGGTCAAGCATCAGCATCACTTCGTGTGTAACGCTATCCATGTTCGACAACTTGCCTAATGGTTCCAGCCGAGACAAAAAAACATTGGGAATCGACATGAACACGTGAAAATGCTTTGAATAGGGCAGCACATTTGCAAAGACAAATATCAGCAGGATGTGTGTCCACCAGTTGATCTCGTATATAAACGATATCTGGGAAGCCGGCAATCCTGAAAAAAAACCCGCGAACAGGCTGCTTACAGGATAGATCCCAGCCATAGATTCTCCAGATACAGCTACACCGGCACAGTATGCCAGATTCATTCCAAGGAGCGATATCATCAGGACCAGGATCATGCTTAAGGCAAGATTTGCATCCTTGTGTGAGACGGATTTCATCTCGATACCTTCAAACCGTTTGATATGAAAAAAAATCCTGCGGGATATAAAGATCAGTGTGGAAATGCCGACCAGAAGCCCGAAAATGTCTCCTGATGCACTGATAACATCATAGCCCGGTCCAAGAAATTTCAGGAACCGGTCGGTTCCGAATAAACCATCAATAACCATCTCAATACTGCCAAAGGCAATGACACAAAAACCCCAGAATACTAATGCATGAAAAAACCCTATCACCGGCCTGCGGAATATTTTTGTCTGCCCGGCGGCCACAAAAAGCATGATGCGAATCCGTTTTCTAAAATCACGCACAGGAAATGCTGGTCCCGTAAATCTGAAATATTGGATAATATGCCTTGTCGTGTAACTGAAAATAACAATCGTTAAAAGAAGGGTGATCGCGAAGGCGAGTTGTTTAACCATGACCGATTTATTTCCCCTTTAATTCTTTAACCGCCTCCACAAGTTTTGGCAGTATCTTTATGGCATCACCTACAATACCATATTGGGCAGCAGAGAAGATGGGGGCATCTTTATCCGTATTGATGGCCACAATGAATTTAGACGAACTTACTCCTGCCAGGTGTTGGGTTGCTCCTGAAATGCCGATGGCAAAGTACAGGTTCGGGGCAATTATTTTGCCGGTTTGACCGGTATGCTCTTCATGAGGTCTCCATCCTTCATCTGAAACCGGTCGTGAACATGCGGTTGCGGCGCCAAGGTGTTCGGCCAGTTCGACCAACGGACCCCAGTTGTCCGGAGATTTCATGCCCCTTCCGCCGGAAACAACAACGTCGGCATCGGTCAATAAAATTTTCCCGCTTTGTTTCTGAACTTCAACGATCCTCGTTTTAACTGACGATGAGTGCCAGTCAACGACGGCATTTGTAATGACAGCTCTATTCTCAGTTTCAATCAATTCAAAAGAATTCTGAGACAGGGTCAGAATTTTTATATCAGTCCTGATGACCAGATTGTTGAATGCATTTCCGGAATAGACCTTTTTATAGATGATGAACGGATCCGTACTTACCGGTAATTTACTCACACCTGCGCCGAGACCGGCATGGAGAATTACTGACAGCCTGGGTGCTATTGCTTTACCCGTATTGTTATTGGAAAGTACCACGACCCCGGCTGCCTCCTTTTTGGCAAACCCAGCAATGATTCCGGTATATGCCTGGCTGTCGAAGACATTAATGTCTGTATTCACTGCACTGATGATCCGTGAAGCACCATATTTCCCAAGTTTTTCCAGTTCATTGTTATCGACATTTCCGATTGAAAGGACAACAACTTCGGTATCCAGCATTTCTGCCAGTTTGGCACCATATGACACAAGTTCAAAACTCAGTTTTTTGAACTTTCCATCCCAATTCTCAACAAAAATTAAAACTGACATATTTCGATTTTGGTTTTACAGATCAGGTTAAATAATTTTAGCTTCATTTTGCAGCAATTCAATAAGTTGCCGTGGATTTTCACAATCGATGAACTTGCAGGCAGCACGGGGTTTTGGTAATTCATAATTCACCGAATCTGTGAGGGCTTCAACTGCTATCGGTTCAACAACTTTAAGTGGTTTTGTCCGGGCCATCATGATGCCACGCATCGCGGCAATACGGGGTTCTTTAGTAATTCCTTTCTGAACAATGGCAACAACAGGTGTTGGTACATTCAATATCTCTTTGCCGCCATCAATTTCACGGGTCATAATTACCTGTCCGTTCTCAACGTTGACACCGGAAACGGATGATACTGACGGTAGTTCTAAAAATTCAGCCAGCATCCCTCCTACTGAAGATCCGTTGAAATCACTGGATTCAATTCCGCACAGGATGAGGTCGTAGGATTCACTTTTTAAAACATTCGCCAACTGGGCAGCTACGAAATATGCATCGGCGGGTACGGTATTGATGCGTATGGCGTCATCAGCACCTATGGCAAGCGCTTTTCGGATCGTCGGCTCAGAGCCCACCAGGCCTACATGTACGACGGTCACTGACCGGATACCCGTGGCAGGGTTATCCTTTAACTCAAGTGCCCTGGTCAGCGACAATTCATCCCACGGATTAATGATCCATTGGACTCCTGTAACATCCATTTTCTTAAAGTCATCGATGAATTTGACTTTCGTAGTCGTATCAGGAACATTGCTAATGCAAACTAATATCTTCATTGAAATAATAGTTGGTTTAGAAAAATTCAAATTTCGGGGTCAAAGATAAAAAAAAGGGTATAAAGAACGGCTATAAATTATCTTCCTCATCCAGGCATTTATTGTACTGTGTCATTGCTTTAAGGCTCATGGCCATGTTGGAAAAACCACCGTCATGGTAAATATTCTGCATGGTGACTTTTCTGGACAAATCCGAAAAAAGGACGATGGAAAAATCAGCACATTCATCGGCAGTAGCATTTCCAAGAGGAGACATTCTTTCTGTAAAATCGAGCAATCCATCAATTCCTTTGATCCCGCTTCCTGCAGTGGTACGTGTTGGAGATTGGGAAATCGTATTGACACGTATGTGTTTTTCGCGGCCGTAAATATAACCGAAACTCCTGGCAATGGATTCCAGAAGCGCTTTGGCATCGGCCATATCATTGTACCCAACCAGGGTCCGTTGAGCAGCAATGTATGAAAGACCTAATACAGAACCCCATTCATTGATGGCATCCAGTTTTTTTGCAACCTGTAGAATCTTATGAAACGAAAGCGCAGAGACATCAATGGTTTTCTGAAAATAATCGTAATCAAGGTCATCATAATTCTTCTGCTTTCTGACATTCAGAGACATACCTATTGAATGAAGGACAAAATCGATTTTTCCGCCCAATATCTCCATTGAACGCACAAAAACGTTTTCAAGGTCGCTGACGCTCGTGGCATCGGCAGCAATGATCTCGGAGTTACAGGTCGCCGCTAATTGTTGTATTTCACCAAACCGCATGGCGACTGGTGTGTTTGATAAAGTAAATACAGCGCCCTCCTCATGGGCGCGGGTAGCAATTTTCCATGCAATCGATTTACTGTCCAATGCACCGAAAATGATCCCCTTTTTTCCATTGAGTAAATTATATGACATGATGACTTTTCTTAATGATAAAAGTTAATTAAACCTTGTATTTAATTATTAAGCAATTGAATAGCGGTCTGGAATGCAGAATCAGTCACGGTTTCATCGCTAAGCATTTTTGCTATTTCACCAATCCGTTCCTTTGCCGATAATTGTTTAATAAAAGTAAAGGTGGTTTCATTGTTTTCCGATTTGTAAACCCAATAATGATACTCTCCTTTTGCAGCAATCTGAGGCAGGTGTGTTATTGCCACGACCTGCATATAGCTTCCCATCCGTTTTAAAATTCCTCCGACCCTGCCGGCAATTTCTCCTGAAACACCGCTATCAATTTCATCAAAAATAATCGTTGGAAGCAGGTTCTTCTGTGTGATCATCGATTTAATTGATAACATCAAACGAGACATTTCCCCGCCTGATGCAGCGCCTGTTAACTCCTTGAGTTCTATTCCCTTATTGGCGCTGAACAGAAAGTTAACCTTGTCTGTTCCATCTTTTGAAATTGAGTCAGACTTATGTAAACCGACCTTGAACCGGGCCATAGCAATACCAAGTTTAACCATCATCGCGATCACCTCTTTCTCAAAACCTGGTACGACTTTCAGCCTTTTTGATGAAATTTTTCCGGCATTCATATGCAGAACGATTTCTTTAGCGGATATTTCCTTTCGAAGGTTTTTGATATGGTCCTCAAATCCTTCCTCTTCAGATACCCTTTTTTCGAATGCGCTTTTAATTTCCAGCAGGCCTTCGATCGTTGACACCTGGTGTTTTTTCAACAACCGGTTCAGATGATCGAGCCGTTGGGATAAGGCTTCAATCCTTGACGGGTCGACAGTTACCTGTTCTTCCAAACGGTTTAATTCACTGGATAAATCCTTGATATCAATATAGTTTGTATTTAAACGTTCAGTTATATTTTTGAGCTCCGGTTTGTATTTTTCAATGCTGCTGACCACATGCCCTGCCTCTGAAAGAAGAGTCAAAATATTTTCTTCAGAACCTGATATGATCTGGCCTGCCCGGTAAAGACTGTTTTTTATCTCCTCAGCATGTGCCAGAATTTCAAGCTGACCTTCAATCCCGGTCCATTCACCTGCCTTTAATTGTGCCAGATTAAGTTCATCCAGAAGAAACTTAAAATAGTCCTTTTCTCCGGCAGCTTTAGCTTCTTTTTCTTCCATTGCATAAAGTTGCCTTTTCAGTTCAATGAATTTATGGTATTCCGACCTGTACGCAGCAACATCTGCCTGAATGCCGGCATAGCTGTCAATCACTGCCAATTGAAAATTCGAATCATTCAGGGTAACGATGGAATTTTGCGAATGAATGTTTACAAGCTTATCTCCTAATTCTTTTAACAAGGCCAGGTTTACCGGTGTATCGTTGATAAAGGCCCGGGATTTTCCATTCTGGTTGATCTCCCTTCGCAAGGTGATCATGTCGTCATAATCCAGTTCATTTCCTGATATAAAATTTTCAAGATTATAATTCCTGATCATAAATAAGCCTTCAATAATGCATTTCTTTGATTTATCCAAAAGGACTCCTGAATCAGCCCTTTGTCCCAGGATCATTGACAAGGCACCCAGGAGGATGGATTTCCCTGCACCTGTTTCTCCGGTGATCACAGAGAAGCCGTGCCGGAAGTCAATCTCCAGATCATGGATCAGGATGTAATTTTTAATGGCTAATTTTAATAGCATCGGTTACCCATTCGTTCGAAAATCGTGTAGCCGGCGTGTTCTATTTCGACTCTAGTATGGCCTGGTATTTCGAGCTGTTTGCAGGATCAATTTCCTTCAACATATTGGTAATATTTGTTTTTTCCATCGGAGGAACCCGCTGATCAGCGTATATGTTGACAAATTCATCGCGTTTTGCGTCAAAGATCAGTTGCAGGGCATAGAGGTTTGGTTTCGCGTTATAGATCTTTTGCAGGATCTCCAATCCCTCTGATGTAGCATTTCGTCCCTGATCAACCTTTTCATACATCTGGTCAAGTCCGAGACGGTGATAACGATAAGCAAAGTCCCTCAATCCTGAATTGGCCGAGTTCAAATAGTTATTGGCGATCCAATACCTGTTCTTGTCACTTTCATATGCTTTCCACCCCGGATCTGATGAATTTTGGGCGGCATTCACGACCTCCTGTGCTTTTTCAAAAAACGGTGTGCCGCCACTGGGTGAGTAGGAATCAAAGTAAAATCCCAGGATCGTGTAGGTATAATAAGCCATGATGGAAGTGATGTTCGAAGTAAATGTTCCGTCGGAATAATCAAGAGGCTGGTATTCGACATACCTGAACTGAATATTTTTATCGATGGTATTTAAAAGAACAGAGTTATAAGAAGAATTCAACACCGGCCTGCGAATGACTACATTCAGGGTACCACGGAACTCGTCAGCGCTTAATCGGTCGTTGATGGTCAGCAACATCGTACATTCGATCCGTTCTTCCTGCTTAAAATTAAAATTTGTCCATTTGCGATTATTCACAAATTCATATAATGCATTTTGCAAAGTCTGGAATACTTTTTTATCAGTCCCTGATAATTTCGGGGTACTGACATTGATCATACAGGTAAGTTCCTGTGAATACAATCCGGGTAAGGAAAAAACACAAAGAAGGATCAATAGAAAAGTCTTTATTCCTGTCATTTTTGAAAGGTTCTGTTTTTTACGATGAAATCGATAATTTCCGAAGCTACAACTGATTTGTCCTGCAATTTTCCATGATGTATCTTACCGGTACGGTCTATTATACTGACCTTATTTGTTTTAAGCCCAAACCCCGCCCCTTCCTCTTTCAACGAGTTAAGTACAATAAAATCAAGGTTCTTTTTAATCAATTTGTTTTTGGCATGATCAAGTTCATGATCAGTTTCCAATGCAAATCCCATAATGAGCTGGTTTGGCATTTTATGTTTACCGATCTCGTACAGGATATCCTTTGTGGGCGAAAGTTCAAGCGTGAAGGGAGTGCTTTTCTTTTTTATTTTGAGTGCAGATGGATTGAAGCAGGTATAATCTGCAACAGCAGCGGCCATGATCACGATATCCACCAATGGCGCTTCACGCATACAAGCATCGTACATCTCTTCTGCCGACCCGACGTCAATCCGGCTGATGTTGGGATGTTCAACGCTCATATTGACCGGGCCAGCTATCAATGTAACTTTTGCTCCTCTGTTTGCCGCTTCCCGGGCAAGTGAAAATCCCATTTTCCCGGTGGAATAGTTTCCGAGAAATCGTACCGGGTCAATTTTTTCATGTGTGGGACCTGCCGTGATCAGAACTTTTTTTTTATCCAGATCATGGCGATGTGCAAAATAAGTCTTAATTACCTGAAGGATGGCTTCGGGTTCCTCCAGTCGGCCAGGACCGGATAAACCGCTTGCCAACTCGCCAACCTGAGGTTCAATGATAAAATTTCCGAAATTCTTTAGGATGTTAATATTATCCTTGGTCGAAGGGTGCGCATACATATCCATATCCATCGCAGGGGCAATAAAAACAGGGCACTTGGCTGAAAGGTATGCGGTAATAACAAAATTACCGGCAATGCCATGAGCCATTTTTCCAAGTGTGTTCGCAGTTACAGGAGCAAAAATCATCGCGTCGGCCCATTGTCCAAGTTCAACATGGTTATTCCAATCACCGTTATCGGCCTTGAAGGGGTCAACAATGACAGGATGCTGGGAAAGCGTTGACAGCGTGAGCGGGGTTACAAAATCCTTTGCCACCGGGGTCATAATAACACGTACTTCTGCGCCGTCTTTAACAAGAAGTCTGATCAGGAATGGGATTTTGTAGGCTGCGATGCTGCCGGTAACTCCGACAACAATTTTTTTTCCCCTCAGCATGTCTAACAACGTTTATGTTAAAAATCTTCTGGTCGTTCCTTATGAGGATTGCGAAAATAAACCTCATTATTCAAGTATTCATGAATTGCAATCAAGGTAGGTTTAGGAAGCTGTTCATAATATTTTGCTATCTCGATCTGCTCCCGATTTTCGAAAACCTCTTCCAGATTATCTGTCGTTGTTGCAAATTCAGATAACTTTTGGTTCAGTTCTTCCTTGATTTCCAGTCCAATTTGATTTGAACGTTTGGATATTACTGCAACTGTTTCGTACATATTGTTCGTTCCGGCCGTAAAGTCTTCAATGTTGCGGGTTACAGCGTGGACATCCGTTTTTACTTTTTTATAATCCATGGTCATTGTGTTGGTTTGAATGATTGAATTTTGGAACTTTCCTGCTCCACTTTTTTTTGATCTCTGGAATAAATTGACTCCAGCTTTAATCTCGACCTTTCTTTTAAGTCAGTAGCTTCCTCCATGAACTTGCTTTCGGGACACTGTGCGACAAATTCATTGTACGCAGCGATAGCCTTTATATGGCGGTCTTTTTGCTTTTCAAAGATACTTTCCTCGGCAAATTTGTGATAGGATTTTAAAATGAGCAAAAGTACCTCTTCCTTATGAGGTGTGTCGGGATAATCCTTCAGGATATTATTCAACATCTGAACCGATGCGGCATAATCTTCCATCCTGTAGAACAACTTTGCAATTTTATAATCCTTCATTTCCAGCTTCAGCCTTAGTTTGTCAATCAGGTCGTTGCATTCCGAAACTCTTTTACTTGTCGGATACGTGTTGACAAACAGTTGTAACTCCTTCAGGGCATCGTAAGTAACTGTTTGATCAAGGCTGTATTCAGGTGAATTCAGATAATTACAATAGGCACTCATGAACATACATTCTTCTGCTTCTGGTGCATTCGGGTAAGTTGTTGAATACCGCTTGAAATAATAGGATGCCAGTGTGAAATCTTTTTGGTTATAGTAGCAATAGGCGTAATAGTACGCGACCTTCTGTGATTTATCCGTGGCACGCACGGCTCCTGCAAGCTGGTCGAATAGCTGGAGCGCCCTTGAGTAGTCCTTTTGTGAATATAATTTGATGGCGGCTTCATACTTTTCCTCAACAGAACCTTTTTTAACTATTTTTTGAAATTTACAGGCAGACAATGTGAGCAGCAGGCTGAAAGCAATAAAAAAAATGGCCTTATATTTCATTTTGCAAAATTACAACTTTATGTCGAAAAATCATAATATAAAGAGTTACTAACGGCTCCCGGAATGAAAAAGTATTTGTTTTTTGGTACTTTTGCAAACTGGGAAAACAAACAATTAACAAATAATTAAAATTAAAAGAACCGTGGATATTTTCGAAAAAGTCGCCGGCAACATGGGCCCTCTCGGCCAATATGCTGATCAGGGTTTTGGCTATTTCTCATTCCCCAAACTGGAAGGAGATATTTCAAATCACATGTATTTCAGAGGGAAACCCGTGTTGGTCTGGAGTTTAAACAACTACCTCGGATTGGCAAACCACCCGGAAATAAGAAAAGCCGACACTGCAGCTTCCAAGCAGTTTGGGCTTGCCGCCCCGATGGGGGCCCGGATGATGTCGGGCCAGACACGTTATCATCAGCAACTGGAAAAGGAATTAGCGGCATTTGAAAATAAAGAGGCTGCATATCTTCTGAATTATGGATATATGGGCATGGTTTCCATTATTGATTCTCTGCTCGACCGTCATGATGTTGTTGTTTACGATTCCGAATCACATGCCTGTATCCTTGACGGACTACGCTTACACATCGGAAAACGTTTCGTGTATCCGCATAATGACATGGAGAAATTCGAATCCCAGATCAAACATGCCAGGAAGGTTGTTGATCAGTCGGGAGGCGGCATCCTGGTGATCACAGAAGGTGTATTCGGCATGCCCGGAGACCTTGGTAATCTGAAGGGAATTCTTCAATTCAAGGAAAAATATGGTTTCCGGCTGCTGGTTGATGATGCTCATGGTTTTGGAACCATGGGGAGCACCGGAGCAGGCACGAGCCAGGAGCAGAATGTGATGGATGGCGTGGATGTGTATTTTGGAACTTTTGCGAAGGCGATGGCAGGTATCGGTGCGTTTGTTGCAAGCGAAAAACGCATCATCAAAGCGCTTACATTCAAAATGAGGTCGCAGATTTATGCCAAGTCGTTGCCGCTTCCAATGGTCGTTGGTTCACTGAAACGGCTTGACATGATCCGTACCCACCCCGAATTGCGTGAAAAATTATGGACCATTGTCAAAGCTTTGCAGTCGGGACTACGTGGAGGTGGTTTTAATATAGGTAAAACTCAGTCTCCCGTCACACCCGTATTTTTGAAGGGTGGCCCGATCGAAGCAACTCAGGTTATTGCTGACCTTCGTGAAAATTTTGGAATTTTTTGCTCGGTCGTCATTTATCCGGTCGTTCCCAAGGGGGTTATCATGCTAAGACTGATCCCAACTGCATCCCACACGCTTGACGATGTTTATGTTACCATTCAGGCATTTGCTGAAGTCCGGAAGAACCTTGATTCCGGTAAATATGCCACGGGAGGAATCCCGGCACTGGCTGATAAATTTTAATAATGCAAAACAGGCACCGTACCTCAGGACACAGGTTTTATATCGCTTACCGAAAAATCCGTTTTCTTGCCAAAAGAGGTTCTTTGTTATCCTTTTCAAAACTGCCTGGCGCCAGGAACACTGAGATCGCTCATGGAACATTCAACACGATCTCCATAAACTCCATTCTGTTATTCCTCATTGCATATCTTGTCATATATGTCCTGAATCTTTTTATTACCGGTTACACAGCCATCCTGTTTAATATACCAGTTCTTATTTATTATTATGATGTCGATTATCTGATCAGGGGAATTGACTGGACTCCCGATTCAGTGGCAGGTGTGTTCAGCAGCGGACCTGTTGCCATGTTTGTTTTGTCCCTGTTTTTGCTGATCCTTTACAAGTCTGTTGAGACCGAAACCGGTATTTTACGCCTGCTACTTTTGTGGATGATCTTTCATGCACTTACCAGGTTCTTCGGAGAGATCCTGGTCGGGGCAATTTTCAGCAAAGGATTTGGTTTTGTGATCCTTTATATGTTTTTAATGGATACCGGGAAGGTCGTTTTGACCATTCTTGGATTCGTTGCCATGTTTACTGTCGGGATCATTATGGCACGTATGTCGCTCTATTCGGCTAATATTTATTTTAACGACTTACTGCGGAACTATAGGAATAAATTTATTCTTTGCCAGTTCATCATTCCTTTTTTTATTGGAAACATCGTTATAATAATGGTTAAAATACCGCAGTTCAATAACTTTGATGCGGCGTTGAATGCATCCATGATCCTGTTCCTCATCCCGATTTTGCTGCGCAGCATCACCATTGAGGATTTCTATTTTGATGAAGATCCCAGGACAATAAAACGCAATTTGATTTTACCAATAATAACGGTGATACTTTTTTTCGTGTTCAGGCTAGTCCTGGGAGTCGGAGTAAGATTGTAACAGGGACAACTACTTTTTGATAATCAGTTTATCCATGTATATACGGTATCCTGAATTAAATTTCAGGAAGTAGAGGCCGCCAGGAAGGTTGGGAATCTCCATGTCAACAGTTGAATTTTCCGAATACCGGGTAATTTCAGTGGAATAAATGATGGATCCCATCGTGTTGATTATCTGAATAGAGCATAAAGGTTTGATTGGATTTTCCGGTAAAATCAACCTGAATTTGCCACTTGTCGGATTCGGATAAACAAGAACAGAACGCACGCTCTTATCCTGGGCATCATAGGTAAGTGGCCGGAGTTGGACATCGATATTGGTGGACGTCCACTTTGCAACACTTACATCCCTCATGGTTTTCGTATAATACCCGGGTGCAGAAAATGTCACATTGTAAGTTCCTTCATAGATTGGCCGTGCATAAAAACCTGTTGTACTCCGGGAATATACCTCTGAAAAATCCTTGTCGTGGCCATTGATAAATACCTTGGCCTCGACGGGTACGTCGGTGACTGTATCTGTTACGATTCCGTTAATTCCGAATTGCGATTGTTTGATAAAGTTCAGAAACGAGCGATAATTATAGTCCCAATACGAAAGTAACTGGCTTACCGGCAATATTTTAATGTTTGATATTTCGAGCGTTACTTCACGGCAGTTATGCCAATAGTTCATATAATCCTGCCTGCCTCCGTTAATTTCATACCATGCATTGCCGTTTGTAACACCATTATCAAGATCGGTAAAATAGCCCGGAGGACTATATACATGGACAGTATCCGCCCATTCGCGGCCGACGAACTGCCACCAGTCATCATCTGCGGTCAGTTTTGACCATGTATCCCAGGGATAGTTGAAAACTTCAGCGCCGCCATGAAAATTTGCCGACATCGTGAAATGGTTGTTCTCTGCATAGGACATCCATGCTTCTGTTTCCACCTGCCAGTCGTTGCCATCAGGGTGTTGCCCCACCTTGGGATCCGGAAAATTACGGTTAAGGTCAACGCCGTTAGCGTTATACCTGACAGCGCCATACACAGTATTGTTACCTCCATAAAAAGTTCCATCCGGGTTTGCCAGCGGGTTGATGCAAATTTCGGTCGTATTGACAAGCTCTGTAACGGCTGGATCAATTCCATAATTTGAAAGCAGATAATCAATAAGATGCAACATTAAGACATAGCCTGTTACTTCATCACCATGCATAGAGGATGTATAGAGAAACTGAGGCTCGGCAGCTTCCTGACCGACCTGTTCACTTATTCTTAATGATAGTATCAACCTGCCCTGGATGGAGGTTCCTACGGTGTCCAGTTTACAGATAGCAGGATAAGATGTGGCAAAACCCGTCATAAAATCGAGATATTGCTGATAGGTTGGATAATAATTCCAAAGCGTGAGGTCATACGGGAAATCAGCCTGTTTGCCAGGATCCAGTTCAGATTTACTCAATAAAGATCCGGGAGGAGGCAAGATCCTGTATTCATATTTGTACCGCAGAAAATCAGAAAACTCCTTTTTATTTGCGTAGGCATGAATCCTATTCCCTTTAACATGATCAATTGAGACCACCCGGGTAAGCTTGTGGATTTCCCCTTTGTCTTTTACCTGGAATGTAAAATACACTTCATTCCTGAGAGCGAAAACAGAATCAACAAAGCTTTTTTGAAAATCCTGTGATATGACCGGTTTAGCTATAAATAAAAACAAAATAGCCACCAACCCTGATAAAAGTCTTTTCATGCTATTATTCGAATTGGCTGATACAACGTGACAACAGATCATAAGTTTCCCGGTTGACAGGAACCAGCGGAAGTCTTAAATAGTTATGGCACAGTTTCTTTATCTCAAGAGCAGCTTTGATTCCAGAAGGACTGCCATCGGCGAACAAGGCGTTTGATACGTCAATCATTTTATAATGCAGTATCCTTGCGGGTTTGATATTACCTTCCATGGCAAGCCTTACCATTTTTGAGAACTCTGCCGGAAATAAATTCGCGGTAACGGAGATGACCCCATCTGCACCTGCTGAAATTAATGGCAAGGTCAACCCGTCGTCACCTGACAATACCAAAAAGTTCTTCGGCCGGTTTTTAATAACCTGAAAAATCTGATCAAAATTTCCTGATGCTTCTTTGATTCCGACAATATTGGAGCAGTCCTTTGCCAGCCGCAAGGTGGTAGATGCCGTGATATTGCTGCAAGTCCGTCCGGGTACCGTATACAGGATGACCGGGACCGGGCTTGCCTCAGCAATTATTTTAAAATGCTGGTAGATTCCTTCCTGCTGAGGTTTGGAATAGTATGGACAAACAGACAGAATGGCATCAACGCCTTTAAAGGAGGTACTATGGATCGTAAGTACAACATCGGAAGTATCATTCCCTCCTATTCCAACGACCAGTGGTACGCGTTTATTAATTACGCGGACTGATAATTCAATCAGGGCCTTCTTTTCAGCTTTCAATATGGTCGGCGATTCACCGGTTGTTCCCAGGAGGACAATGAAGTCAATCCCTCCACGGATTACATGGTTAATTATGTTTTCAAATGCCTCAAAATCAATAGCTCCGGATTTTTTAAACGGTGTAACGATGGCGACGCCAGTACCTTTGAACTTATGATATCCTTTTCGCATGGGTGTTGATTATCGTAAGATAGTGTTGAACCTGGCCCAGATATTCTTCTGATGTCATAGTTGGTTTCAGATCGATCATCATATCATAATAATCGGTGTTCTTTTCTGAAAATTTACCGACCCTGAATAAGGCTTTTGAAAGGCCGGAGATATATTTTAAAGGAAAATTGTCTTGCAGACTAAGGTCGATCAAAATATCAAATTCTTTCTCAATAAAGTCTTTTACCTGTGTATGAATTGGCTTATAAAACCATGTGAGATCCCGTTTGGAAAAGAAATCGTAAGATAACTTGGGTAAGAACCTTTGAACCAGATTCCTGTTCTTCACAAAGCCCAGTGCTTTTACCTCTTTGTGATCTCCCTGCAATTTCGATACAAACTCTGAAACCCGGTCATAATCAGGTACATCATTCAGCGTATACAGGATGCCAATCCGTTTTGCATCTTTGAGGTTGGTCATCTGGCAATGCCGTTCAGTATGCGAGAGTTCCTTTTTATAATAATATTGGCCGATTTTGATTCTCAGTTTACCAAACATATTTTTCAGTTAATTATTCTTTCAGACTGAATTGCAAAGTTAATGATTTCATGTGTTAATAATTTGTTTTTTAATTGTCACATGGAATATCCGTGATTAACATTCACGGTTTGAATGAACGTTGAGCTTATGGATGTTTCAAATGAACCATACAAAACTAAGTATGGATTACAAATAACGCCGGGTTTCCTGACATAGTATCAATTCCTGTGTTAATAAACCATAATTTTGCTTCATGACACCTTTACGATAAAATTTAGATGATGAAGATAACCTTTCTTGGAACGGGAACATCCCAGGGCGTCCCTGTCATTGCCTGCAATTGTAAAGTGTGCAGATCAAACGATTTACGTGACAAACGGTTACGTTCGTCCATCGCCGTCGAGAAAGACGGATTGAGAATTGTAGTTGATTGCGGGCCGGATTTCAGGCAACAGATGTTGCGGGAAAATATCTGTTCAATTGACGCCATCCTGGTAACTCACGGACATAAGGATCACCTGGGCGGTTTGGACGATGTTCGTGCCTTTAATTACATAAACCGTCGGCCGGCGCAGGTTTACGCCACCGGTAAAGTACAACGCATAATTAAATCGGAATTCGCTTATGCGTTCGAGAAGAATCCGTATCCCGGCGTTCCCGAGATCGTGCTGCATCACCTTACAAACAAACCATTTTTCATCAACGGTCAGAAAATTATCCCGATCCGTGCTTTGCACTACAACAACGATCAGTATGTTTTTGGTTTCCGGATCGATGATTTCACGTATATAACTGATGCTGTAGCCATTTCGGAAAAGGAAAAGGAGAAAATAAGGGGATCAAAGATCATTGTCCTGAATGCGCTCAGGAAAGAAAAGCATTACTCCCATTTTAGTCTCGGGGAAGCGTTGTCACTGATGGAGGAATTGAAACCGCAACAAGGTTACCTGACCCATATCAGCCATCAGATGGGTACTTATGAGTCGGTCAGTCCTGAACTACCGGATTTTGTAAAACTGGCGTATGACGGGCTTACTTTGATTTTGTGACACGTTTCAGTGTCAGAAGGTTCATCGGGTTGTTCCCTAGGCCGCTGATATCTTTCTGTACGAACCTTAACACCTGGTCATAATATAATATCACCACGGGCGCCTCATCCATCATGATCTCTTCCATTTGCCGGTAGTAACTGAATCTGATGGAATCGTCGATCATTGACATTGATTTTTCATATAACCGATCAAAATCCGGATTTGAAAAATGTGTATAGTTCGGTCCGTTCGGGCAAAAATTCTTTGAATAAAACATTGACAGGTAGTTTTCCGCATCGGGATAGTCAGCGATCCAGGAAGCACGGAAGAACGGCAACTTCGCCTCTGCTTTCATCTCCTTCACGGCCGCCGGAGGACTAACCTCAATGTTCAGTTCAATGCCGATCCCGGAAACCTGGTGCTGGATATACTTACAAATATCAAGGTAGTCGGAGGTGGATGTAAGGGTTATCGGTGGCAACCCGACGCCATCCGGCCAACCTGCCGAAGCAAGTAATTTCCGGGCTCTTTCAGGGTCATAATCGTAGAATACCCTGCTGGAGTCAAATGATGGCAACCCTTGCGGCGTAATTCCCTGGCAGCCCGGGATACCGATGTTGTTACGCAGATACCGGATCATTTTTTTACGGTCAAAAGCAAGGTTGATGGCTTGCCTGATCTCCTTCGGAGGTATACGGCCCTTTAAATACCGGTTCGACGGGTCAACCATAAATCCTAAATATTCGGTATTCAGGTATGGTTGTGTCATCAGGTTTATCTTTGAAAAATATTTTGGTTGAAGCTTGCCTGCCCTTGTAAGCAATTCATCCTTATAGGTCGGATCGATCCCCGACATAAGGTCAAGGTTACCTTTAATAAATTCAAGGAATGCAGATTGCCTGTCGGGGACGAACGTAATGGCCACCGCATCAAGATAAGGCAACCTCCGGCCGTTTTCAATTTCAAAATAGTGCAGATTCTTTAAAAACACCAACTTGACACCTTCCTGCCACATTTTGAAGGTGAACGGACCGGTCCCAACCGGATTTCTCCTGAATTCGCTGCCGTAAAAAGCAACTGCTTCCCGGGGAATTACTGAACAGTATTGCATGCAAAGCAACCGGAGAAAAGGTGGAAATGGACGCTGAAGATGCATCAGGAATGTTGAATCGTTCAAGGCCTTACATGAGCCATCTTCTTCTGATCTGCCGATGTTGTTAAAGATCCATGCTCCCGGGGATGCGATCGCCGGATCGGTGATCCGCTGAAATGAATATACAAAATCTCCGGCAACTACCCTGCGGCCTTTACCGCCGGGAAATGCCTGACTGTCATGAAAAAACACATCCGTACGAAGGTGAAATACATAATCCAAGCCTGATTCAGAAATGTTCCAGGATTTGGCAATACATGGAAGAATTTCCATCCGGTCATTCAACTGGATCAATCCATTGTAAAGCTGATTGGTCGCCCAGATAATCGCCTGATCTTTAGCAAAAGCAGGATCAAGGCTTGTAATATTGGCAACTTCGTTGTATCGGAATACAGTCATTCCATCCTGCCGGTCGTAACCGGTGCATGAGCAGAAAAGCACACAGATTATAAAAAAACACCGGTTGAATTTATTCATAAGTCACCGGCAAAAATATTTGTTTTTTCAATATTAGCAAGGATAATGTATGTCCACGGAAAAAAACTGTAATTTTGTCTATTCATTAACTTCTCAAAATTATATCCCATGAAATTACGTTCGTCTCTGATCATGCTGCTTTGCGCGATGTTTCTCGTAACAAATGCACAGGATTATTCAACTATGAAGGGTTCGGCCTATTGTGCCATGAAAAAGGCCAGATCTCAAAAGCTGAGCCACCAGCCTTATAATTCAACATCAGGTCCCAATCATAAATTCGATGTGATCAAATACAACCTGGATCTCAACCTTTATGATTGTTATATTGCTCCTTATCCCAGGAGTTTTACAGGTTCGGCCATCATCACGATCAGGGTAGATACGGCGTTGAATTCCATCAAGCTGGATGCCGAAAACTTTTCACTTATTATTGATTCTGTGAAACTTGACGGCATTTCATTCGTCCATGCACTCGATACCCTGACCATACAGCTTGACCGTATTTATAATCCGGGGGAATTGGCCAATATCAAAATTTATTACCGGCATAAGAATGTTTACGATAATGCTTTTTACTCAAACGGAGGAATGGTATTCACAGATTGTGAACCGGAGGGAGCCCGTAAATGGTTCCCATGCTGGGATCACCCGTCGGACAAGGCGTTGTTCGAATTAACAGCCAAAGTAAAATCCACGGTGAAACTCGGTTCTAACGGGCGATTAGCCGATTCAACACTCGCCGGTGATTTTCTTACCTACCACTGGATCTCGGATCAGAATGTAGCCACCTATCTCATGGTTATCTCTTCAAAAGTCAATTACCAGCTGAATATAGGCTGGTGGCACAAAATAAGCAATCCGGCAGACAGCATACCATTGAGATATTACTTTAATCTTGGTGAAAATCCGTCGCCGGTTATGACTATCATGCCAGACATGACAACCTGGTACTCGCAAAATTTTATTGAACATCCCTTTGCTAAAAACGGTTTCGCAACCCTTAATTCCGACTTTGCCTGGGGAGGAATGGAAAACCAGACTCTTACCAGCCTCTGCCCCGGATGCTGGTCAGAAAGCCTGGCAGCGCATGAATTTGCCCACCAGTGGTTTGGCGACATGATCACCTGCGGCACCTGGGCCGATATCTGGCTCAATGAAGGTTTTGCCACCTGGTCGGAGGCTTTCTGGTATGAAAGTTATGGTGGGTATTCAATGTATAAAGCTGACATTGATAACAATGCAGCTTACTATCTTGTAGGAAACCCAGGCTGGGCGATCTCAAACCCTGAATGGGCAGTTATTACACCCCCACTCAATATTCTTTTTGATTATTCCATTACTTACCTTAAAGGATCGTGTGTGCTTCACCAATTACGTTATGTTTTGGGCGATTCATTGTTTTTTCAGACTCTTCATACCTATTGTGCCGATACCAATTTGAAATTCCAGTCAGCCACCATTGCCGATTTCAACTCAACCGTAAACCAGGTGACCGGTGAAGATTACAACTGGTTCTTTGACGAATGGATCTTTCAGCCGAATCATCCTGTATATCAGAATAAATATGATTTTGAAGATATTGGAAGCGGTCAGTGGAAAGTCAATTTTCTTGTCAACCAGGTTCAAACTAATCCTCCTTTTTTCAAGATGCCTGTTGAAGTAATGGTGCGCTTTACCGATGCATCCGATACAACGCTGAGGGTCATGAACGATGCGGACATGCAGCGCTTCTCATGGACATTCAACAAGCAGCCGAATGCATTCTATTTTGATCCGTCCAATCAAATTGTCCTTAAATACGCCAGTACGTTGGTCGGCATTCCGGAAGATGATTCAGAAGGTATTTATACAACCCTGTCACAAAATTCCCCGAACCCTGCCGGAAATACAACACGGATCGCGTATACCCTTGATGGACCCATGAAGGTAAGGCTTGAAGTAACTGATATGTTGGGTGTAGTCGTCATGACACTTGTTGATTCAGAGCAATCTGCCGGCCAGTATGAAGTCAATCCCGATTGTTCAAAACTTGCACCCGGTAATTATCTTTACAGTCTTTCTGCCGGATCAACCAGACTCGTAAGAAAGATGGTCGTCATGAAATAACACCATGAGAAACATCAATCGTTACATTTTGTGGCTGTTTCTGTTGGTGTCATCCATGGTCTATGCATCGCAGAATGTGATCAAACCAGCGGATACAGCCCATTATTATACAAAACACAGTTTTGATGTACTGAAATACAGGCTGGAGGTGAATTTATTCCAATGTTATCAATCGCCTTTTCCCAGATCTTTCGTTGCCAATGAAGTGATGACGTTCAGGATTGACTCAACGCTAAATTCCATCCAACTGAATGCCAGTACACAATCCCTGATCATAGATTCAGTCAATCTGGCAGGTGATACCTTTACTCACTTGGCAAACATGTTAAATATAACCCTTGACAGGGTATATCAACCCGGGGAAATTGCTAACATCAGGATTTATTACAGGCATAAAAATGTTAATGATAATGGTTTCTTTGCCTCCGGTGGATTTGTTTTTACAGATTCTCCGCCTGAAGGAGCAAGAAAGTGGATGCCTTGCTGGGACCGTCCTTCAGACAAGGCCACCTGGGAGTTGATAGCCAGGGTCCCGCTTAATGCACGTCTCGGATCGACCGGAATACTCGCCGACGCTACTATTTCAGCCGATACACTCAGTTATCACTGGATGAGCGAAATACCGGTTTCCACCTATCTGATCACCTTTACATCAAGCGTTAATTTTCTGATCCATTATAAATACTGGCACAAATTATCAAATCCTTCCGACAGCATACCAGTCAGGATCTACTATAAGCCGGCTGAAAATATTGCAGTAATTGACAGTACGATCATTCCGCTTACAAATTTTTTCTCAGAAAGATTCGGGGATTATCCATTTGAAAAAATTGGTTTTGCCACCCTGAACAGTACTTTTCCCTGGGGTGGTATGGAAAACCAAAGTATGGTCAATCTCATGCCAGGCGGATACAAAGACGCCAACCTGATCGCCCACGAGCATTCACATCAATGGTTCGGCGATCTGATTACCTGCGGAACCTGGGCAGATATATGGTTAAATGAGGGCTTTGGCACCTACTGTCAGAACCTGTGGGTTGAACATGTGTCAGGATATACGGCATACAAGAACAGCATGAACAAAGTAGCCGATTATTATCTTCAACATAATCCGGGGTGGCCGGTTTACCATCCCGAATGGGCTATTCATACGCCCACTGGCAATACGTTGTACAATCAGGCGATCACCTATAATAAAGGGGCATGCGTGCTTTTTCAGTTAAGGTATGTTCTGGGAGACAGCATTTTTTTCAAATTGATGCACGAATACGCAACCGATACCAGTCTGATGTTTAAAAATGCCTTTACCGAAGATTTTGTTGAAAAGGCAAGTCAGGTTTTGGGAGAAAACCTGGATTGGTTCTTTGACGAGTGGGTATATGCCCCCAACCATCCTGTATATCAAAATACTTTTGATTTTGACAGCATCGGGGAGAATGTATGGAGGGTATCGTTAATTTTGAACCAAACGCAGTTGAATCCTGAATTTTTCAGAATGCCGGTCGAGATCATGATAAGTTTCAGCGATGCAACCGATACCATCATCCGGATCATGAATGACCTGAATCACCAGGAATTTGCTTTTTCATTTTCAAAACAACCAGTTAACCTGGTATTTGACCCATTCCGGAATATATTATTAAAGCAATCAGCAACCATCTATCGCATTGATCCCGTTTCCGGACAACAAGGTTCAAAATTGAACCAGAACGAACCTAATCCTTTCAGCAATTCGACCACGGTGTCGTACGAACTCGCGTCGGAGTCAAAGGTCATCATTTCAGTTCTTGACAGCAACGGAAAAATATTGGACTGTCCGGTGAACCGGATACATGTTCCTGGCAGATACCGGTTCGAATGGACCCACCACGGATTGATGCCCGGGATCTATTTTTTAAAAATGGAGGCTGGAAACTATACGGATACAAAGAAAATGGTCCTGGCCAGGTAGTCAACCTGCTATTTATAGTTCAGATCCAGCGAATCCAGAACCTTTTCCTTTAACAGGGCAATATCCCTGATCTCCTGCATTTCGTCGATATAATGAAAGCGGAGACCGTGAATATATTCCGGTTTTATTTCTTCAATGTCTTTTTTGTTCTCCCTGGATAAAACAATATCCTTCAGGTTGGCGCGTCGTGCGGCGAGCATCTTTTCCTTTATCCCTCCTACCGGCAATACTTTCCCCCGCAAGGTAATTTCACCTGTCATGGCCAGTCGTTCACGCACTTTAAATTGGGTAAATGCCGAGGCCAGGGCGGTGAACATGGTAATCCCTGCCGATGGGCCATCTTTTGGGGTCGCCCCTTCAGGAACGTGAATGTGTACGCTCCAGTTCTGGAAAACCCCGGGATCAATGCCAAACGTTCCGGAATGTGCTTTGAGGTATGCAAGAGCAATGGAAGCTGATTCCTTCATGACATCTCCCAGGTTACCGGTCAACGTCAGATCTCCTTTACCTCTGCTCAGGCTCACTTCAACAAAAAGAATTTCCCCCCCGGCCATGGTCCACGCCAAACCGGTTACCACACCTGCGACTTTATTGGAAATATACTTATCGGCTTGAAAGATCGGGATTCCCATGATCTTTTTAAGATCGCCTTCAACCAGTTTCTTCGTGAACTTTTCATTTAAAACGATGGCCTTCACCGTGCTGCGGATGATCTTTGCAATGCTTTTTTCGAGCATACGCACGCCCGATTCCCGGGTATAGTCTTCTATTATCCTGGTAATCAGTTCATCGCTGAACTTAACCTGGCTTTGCCTGATTCCGTGTTCCTTAAATTGTTTGGGTAACAGGTGCCGTTTGGCAATTTCCACCTTTTCTTCAACCAAATACCCTGGAATATCTATGATCTCCATCCGGTCACGCAACGCGGGGTGAATCGTACTGAGTGTATTGGCAGTGGCGATGAACATGATCCTTGAAAGATCATATTCTATTTCAAGGTAATTATCGTAAAAGGCATTGTTCTGTTCCGGATCAAGCACTTCGAGCAGGGCAGCCTGTGGGTCACCATTGATATTCATGCCCATCACCTTATCAATTTCATCCAGTACGAACACGGGGTTTGAACTCTTTGTCTTTTTAAGACTCTGCAAAATACGCCCGGGCATGGCGCCAATATAGGTTTTACGGTGGCCACGCAATTCAGATTCATCACGCAGACCGCCCAAAGACATTCTGGTATATTTCCGTCCCAGTGCCCTGGCGATGCTTTTTCCAAGGGACGTTTTCCCGACCCCGGGAGGGCCAACGAGGCACAGGATCGGTGATTTCAGGTCCCGCTTCAGTTTGATGACTGCCAGGTGTTCGATGATACGTTCTTTTACCTTTTCAAGGCCAAAATGATCTTCATCAAGGACTTGCTGCGCATGGTGCAGGTCCAGGTTATCGTGTGTATATTCACCCCATGGAAGTTGCACCAGGGTTTCAAGGTAGTTGGTCTGTATTGAATATTCAGCTGCCATCGGATGCATCCGCTGAAGTTTGCTTAATTCCTTATCAAAGACGTCAGCAACATCTTTGGACCATTTTTTTTCTTTAGCCTGTTCACGGAGTGCATTTATTTCCTGTGAATTCGGACTGCCACCCAGCTCCTCCTGGATGGTCTTCAGTTGCTGATTAAGCAAAAAATCACGCTGTTGTTTATCAAGGTCTGTTTTTACCTTGTTTTGAATTTGCTGTTTCAGATCCGCTACCTGAAGTTCTTTTGTCAACAATGTCAGACAAAGATTGGCACATTCGGTCAAATCGGCAACCTCAAGCAACTTTTGTTTCTCGGTCATTTCAACGTTCAGGTTTGAGGAAATAAAATGGACGAGGAAGGAAGGCGATTCAATGTTCCTGATGGCGAAGGCTGCTTCTGAAGGAATGTTGGGGGATTTAGTGATAATCTGAATTGCAAGATCTTTCAGGGAAGCAATGAGTGCATTGAATTCCCCATTGTCCTTCGGGATGACCACGGGAGCTTCAAAAGCATTTACTGCCGCCATGATATAAGGATCGGACTGGATCATCTCGCTGATGGCAAAACGGCGTTTTCCCTGGATAATAGCTGTATTGCTTCCATCGGGCATCTTTAAGATCTTGATGATGTAAGCAACAGTCCCGATCTGATTCAGATCATCAAATTCAGGATCTTCGATTCCGGCATCTTTCTGGGCAACCACACCAATTGTACGGGTTCCCCTATAATACTCGCGGATCAACTTGATCGATTTATCACGTCCGACCGTGATCGGAATAACAACACCGGGAAAAAGGACCGTGTTACGCAACGGCAGGATGGGCAGCACTTCCGGAACATCTTCGGTGTTCATGGCCTCCTCATCCTCAGATGACAATAGTGGTATAAATTCTGTTTCTGAATCGATCAGATCAGAAAACATCAGTGGATTTGATTCCAGGGGTTTCTCCATAATTTTCACAATGTCAACATTTCACTTCCCCTGAAATTATTTCAGGATTTTTACGTATGACAATAAATGTACCAAGAAATTGCCACCTGCTTACTAAAGGTACTTATTCTTTAATGTCAGGTTGTAGACGTTCGTCAGAAGATCCCTTTCAACATCATCAAATGTGCGGCGACGGCGTTTGAAAACGATTTCCGCAACTTCCATCGCTTTTTTAATGCTGTAATTCGTATGACCGCCGGTACCTCCCCAGGAAAATGAGGGTATAAAGTTTCTCTGGAAACCGGAACCAAAAATATTGGCGCTCACCCCAACAACGGTACCTGTATTGAACATGGTGTTGATCGCGCTCTTTGAATGGTCGCCCATGATCAGACCGCAAAACTGGAGGTGAGTGTTTATGAAAGTCTGTTTGCCATAACTCCAAAGTCTCACGTGGTCATAAGTATTTTTCAGGTTGGATGTATTTGTGTCGGCACCCAGATTACACCATTCACCAATCACAGAATGTCCGAGAAATCCGTCATGGGCTTTGTTTGAATAACCAAACATGACAGAGTTGTTTACTTCGCCACCTACACGGCAAAAAGGGCCAATCGTGGTTGGTCCATAGATTTTTGCCGCCATTTTCACCACGGCATTGTCACAAAGGGCAAATGGTCCACGGATCACGGCACCTTCCATTATCTCGGTGTCCTTCCCAATATAGATCGGACCTGTTGTCCCATTAAGGGTTGCACATTCAACACGTGCGCCATTCTCGACAAAAATATTTTCTCCGCCTAAAATGGTATTTGTTTCACTCAGTTTATGGGATTTCCTGCCTTTTGTAACCAACTGGAAATCCTCGATCAGGGATATCTCATTTTTTGAGAATATTTCCCAGGTATGGTTTATTTTAACCGGAGCCTCCGATACCTGGATCTCTGCAATGCCTTCGGATGTAGTATCACCAACACTGTCGAGCTCTTCGGCCGTTACATGTAACGCTATGATCGTATCGTTGTAAACGACTGTTTGATTTGGTTTCAAATGTTTGATCGCCGCGATTATTTCATCATTCGGACAAATAGATCCGTTGATCAGAATATTTTCTGCCATTTTTACAATGGGGAATTTGCCGCTCAGGTAGCCGTCGGTCAATGATGAGGTGGGTGATTTAAGCCGCTTTTCCCACTTTTCACGGATTGTCAGGATCCCGATCCGTATATCCGAAACGGGCCGGGTAAATGTGAGAGGCAGCAAGTTGGTCCGAACAATACTTTCGTCAAACAGTATGTAATTCATTTTACAGCAGAATTATGCAATACGTAAATCAGAAGTTCTTTCTTGCAAATTTAGAAAATAAAACAGAAAAAAAAGAGCCTCTAAAGTTTAACGGAGGCCCTTTAAATAATATTGCAGCATCGTTTATTTCCCTGCAGCATTCCTGTCGATGTGCTTTTGGTACCTGCTTTTGAACTTATCCACACGTCCTGCAGTATCAACCAGTTTCATTTTTCCGGTATAGAAAGGATGTGAAGTGTGGGAAATTTCCAGTTTAATTAACGGGTACTCAATCCCATCTTCCCATACGATGGTTTCCTTTGTTTTTACTGTTGATTTCGAAAGAAAAGTGTATTCGTTCGACATATCTTTGAATACGACCAGCCTGTAATCTTTCGGATGAATATCTTTTTTCATTGCAATATGGTATTTTTATGAGGGTGCAAAATTAATGATTATAAATTGATTTACAAAGAAATTTTCTATTCATAATCAAGAAAGTAAAAACTCCATGGTATCTGTACCATCGGCATAATCCCATAACGCAGGATTTTGTCCTTCACCGGGACTCAATGTACCGACAGGCAATGGCAGATTACTGATAACACATTGAATCGATTCGCTTTTTTGAGCGATGTAACCTGCAACCTCCTCAGGACTTTGATAATATTCATAATTCAGCACGGCAATCCGCGAAGAGATGTCGTGGTCCTCTTTCAGAAGCATGAATCCGGTATCAATAAATGAGTTCTGGCAGACCAGGAATATTGATTTGTAATATTCATAGTTGTTCCTGTATTTGTTATGATCGGCATAGTAATTATACTTGCCAAGCGCGTGTACCAGGGGTGAGAAATCATAACCGGATGGCACATAAATCTTTGAGATGCTCCTGCATCCCATGCCGAAGAAAAGCAATATATCATCCGCAAGGTCCAGCAGATCCTCACGGCTTTCAATTCCGCTCAATACTGCGACGCTATTCCGGTTCTTACGTATGATATGAGGATACTTGCCAAAGTAGAATTCAAAATACCTGGATGTGTTCGTACTTCCGGTCGCAATGATGGCATCGAAGTTCTCAAGCTTTCCCTCGGCAAATGATATGACATCCTGCCATTCCGGGTTATGATCATTTAAAATGCCAGCCATTGCAGGCAACAGCCGGTTATCGGCAGATGACGGCTTTGCAATGAGCTTATGCCCTGAGATCAACACACAAAGGAAATCATGAAACCCGACCGCCGGTATGTTCCCTGCCATCAAAACGCCGACTTTCTTTTGAGCAAGTATGCTTTCTATCCTGTCCTCATAAACGGATAACCAGCGGTACAGGTTTTCGATTTGCAGGGCTTTTCCTAAATTGTTCAGGGCAGTCCTGATGTTTCCGGGGGTGAACCATGGATTCTCTGAGGATGCTTCCCTCCCGGCCTTTACGAGGTGCAACAGGTCGGGACTGGTTGAATTTTCATGGTATCTGCGCAGCCTGTTTCCCAACACCTCAAAGGATTTGATACGGTCTGCCAGATTCATCTGTTTTCGTTTTAATGCAAAAGTAATCCAAAATCCCGTTGTACTGGTCTCCGTTTCACCTGATCCTGTCGATTGATTTAAGTGCCACTGAAACCGGATAAATGGCAGGAACACATAATGTAACTACTTTTGTGAAGTCAAACGAAGGTAGATTAATTTAAATATCAGGTAACAGATGACAATCAGGTTAGCGTTATTTCTGCTTTTGCTTGTTCCTGTAAAATTCATCACGGTTTCGGGGCAAAGGTTTCAGAACATCAGGCAGGCGGAGGACACCCTTTCGGCCATACTGGCCAATATCAACATGGCGACGGACGATTCCATAAAATACCTGTACAACAAAATATTTTCCAGGTGCCTTTATAATGCCTTAAAACTTACGACATCAGATAGTTACCAGTTTGATTCATTGAAAAACCTTGCCAAACTCACCTCACCGGACAATAAATTCCGGATTTTCCACTGGAACCTGCCTACCGGTGATGGAAAGCACCGGTATTTCGGTTTTATTAAATTGCTTGGTAAGGACCCCCCGGTGATTTATCAATTGATTGACAGGTCGGATTCGTTGCTGTTACCGGATACTGCAATCCTCGACAACTTTCATTGGTTTGGCGCCTTATATTATAAGGTCATCCCGGGAGAGACTGCAACCGGGGAAAAAATTTATACCCTTCTGGGCTGGGCCGGAAGGAACCCGGTGATTTCACAAAAAGTAATTGAGATACTTCACTTTGATGAACAGGAAAGACCCGGGTTTGGATTGAGGATATTTCCCGGCTATCATGGGGGCGACATGACCCGGATCATTTTTCGCTTCTCTCCTTCAACTTCCATGTCGTTGAAGTATGAGAAACAATTGGTTGCGATCCCGAAAAAATGGAACAGTAAAACACGTTCGTTCGACAGCATAACGGAAGAATCCCGGATGATCGTCTTTGACCGGCTGATACCACTTGATCCACAACTGAAAGGTCAGTACCAGTTTTATGTAGGCGCCGGAGATATCAGTGATGGTTTCATAATCGAACAAAACTGCTGGAAATTCATCTCAGGGATTGACACGAGAAATAAAAAATAATGTTTTTGATTTTTTTAATTTCCGCATAAATTTGTTTCTTTTGTTTTCTTAATATTGCAACAGAATAAATCAAAATAAGCAGTACAATTTAAATCCTATTTTTAATATGAAAAAGCACAATTTTAATGCAGGTCCCTCCATTCTTCCTCGAATTGCTATTGAAAACTCTGCCAAGGCTATCCTGGACCTGAATGGTATTGGTCTATCATTACTGGAGATTTCACACCGAAGCAAAGATTTTCAGGCAATCTTAGATGAAACCGTTGCGCTGTTCAATGAACTCCTGAGCATTCCGGACGGATATAAAGTAATTTTTCTGGGTGGTGGTGCCAGTATGCAGTTTTGCATGGTCCCTTATAATTTTCTCAACAGGAAGGCGGCCTATCTTGAAACGGGCGTTTGGGCCCAGAAAGCCATCAAAGAGGCAAAATTTTTCGGCGAGGTGAACATCGTTGCCTCTTCGTCAGATAAAAATTTCAGCTATATCCCTACTGGTTATTCGATACCCGGTGATGCCGATTATTTTCACATAACCACGAACAATACCATTTATGGTACGGAGATCCGTTATGATATGGATAGTCCGGTCACTCTGGTTGCCGACATGTCATCGGATATAATGAGCAGGCCTGTCGATGTCTGCAAATATGGCTTGATATATGGAGGGGCCCAGAAAAATCTCGGTCCGGCCGGTGTTACCTTTGTGATCATCAGGGAAGAACTGCTTGGCAAAGTAGAGCGGAAAATACCCACGATGCTCAGTTATGCAACGCATACAAAAGAGCCATCGCTCTTTAATACGCCCCCCGTTTTCGCCATTTACACCTGCCTTGAAACGCTGCGCTGGATCAAGGGTCTTGGTGGTATAACTGCCATGGAGGCGATGAATATAAAAAAGGCAAAGTTGCTATACGATACAATCGACAACAGTAAAATGTTCATTGGCACTGTAGCCAGGGAGAGCCGGTCGATCATGAATATCTGTTTTGTCATGAAAGATCAGTACAAGGATAAGGAGGATGCTTTTATGGAATTCTCAAAGACCAAGGGCATGATCGGGATCAAGGGGCACAGGTCAGTCGGCGGATTCAGGGCGTCAATGTACAATGCGTTACCCATTGAAAGCGTACAGGTTCTGGTTGATGCCATACACGAATTTGAAAAAACGAACGCATAATCTGAAAACCTGAAATCCAGACACTATGACAACTGTATTGATAGCTACCGATAAACCGTTTGCCCCTGCTGCCGTTAAAGGGATACGTAAGGTTGTTGAGGATGCCGGCTTTGAGCTGGCACTGCTCGAAAATTATACAAGCCACGACGATTTCATCAAAGCAGTGGCAGATGTGGATGCCGTGATCATCCGGAGTGATAAAGCCGACAAATCGGTGATTGACGCTGGAACTAAACTGAAAATCATTGTAAGGGCAGGTGCCGGATACGATAACATCGACCTTCAGGCGGCCACAGAAAAAGGTGTCGTTGCTATGAATACTCCCGGCCAGAATTCAAACGCCGTTGCAGAACTTGCCCTTGGAATGATGGTTTATTATTGCCGCGGTTTTTTCAATGGCAAACCGGGAACAGAACTGATGGGTAAAAAGCTTGGAATTCACGCATATGGCTTTGTAGGGAAAAGTGTAGCGCGCATCGCCAAAGGCTTTGGAATGGAGGTATACGCGTTTGATCCGTTTATATCGCGGCAGGACATTGAGAAGGACGGAGTCAGGTGGATCGGGACTGTTGAAGAGTTATACAGCACCTGCCATTTTGTCTCATTACACATCCCTGCAAACAGCCAGACAAAATTATCGGTCAACCACGTACTCCTTTCCCGTATGCCGATCCCGGCATGCCTTGTCAATACTGCCCGAGCTGAAGTTATCCACGAAGGCGACCTGTTGAAAATGTTCCAGGAAAGAAATGATTTCGCCTACCTGAGTGATGTTGAACCAACGAATAAAAGTGATATTGAAGCCACGTTTAAAGCAAGGTTTTTCTGTACCCCCAAAAAAATGGGCGCACAGACCGAAGAAGCAAATATAAATGCCGGAATAGCCGCAGCAAGGCAGATCGTTGGGTTTATCAAAAAAGGAGACAGGACGTTTCAGGTTAATAAATAACCCATGGGTTTAAATTTTTACTATTATTGCACCCTTAAGATTTATTCTCGTCAACTTAATGTATAATTAACAGAGCTAAACCATGGAAAACGAACACGAAAGACCAACTACTTTCTTCAGATTTGAAGATCTTAGAATCTACCATAAGGCTCTTGAATACGTCGATTGGGTGTATTTGATGGCTAAAAATACCAAAGATGATCCATTCATGAAATCGTTCATTGACCGGTTTCTGAATTCTGCTAATGGAATTCCCTTAAATATTGCAGAAGGTTCGTCACGTAATAAAAGTCAATTTGTATATTACCTGAAGATGGCAAAAAGCTCCGTCAGGGAATGTGTTGTTTTATCCACCATTGCACAGAGTCGTGGCTTTATCAGCGACAGCGCCTACGATGATTCAAAGAACCGCCTGATGGAGATGACCAAGATGATCGGGGCCCTGATCGGATCGTTGCAGCGCAGTGTGAAACCAGGTGAACTCGATGATGACGACAGTCCTGATTGATCCGTCCTTAACCCAATCCCCGGAAGAACCGATTTCTTTTCATGATCAAATAATTATTTACAAATCATTGGTATGGCAATTCTAAAACCTTTCACCGGGCTGAGGCCTCCTGCAACCATCGTGAGCAAACTGGCCTCAAGACCCTATGATGTACTAAACTCCGATGAAGCCAGGGACGAAGCAAAAGAAAACCCATACTCGCTTTTGCATATCATAAAACCGGAAATTGATCTGCCGGCATCTGTAGATATTCATTCACAGGCCGTGTATGATAAAGCAAAAGAAAATTTTGACTTGTTCAAAAAACAAGGCTGGCTGGTACGCGATGACCGGGAACTCCTGTACATTTATGCTCAAACCAGGAATGGAAAAACCCAGTATGGCATTGTAGGTTGTGCAGGTGTAGCCGATTACCTGAACGGGATCATTAAAAAGCATGAGCTGACACGCAAGGATAAAGAGGAAGACAGGATGAAACATGTTCGTGTTACCAACGCCAACATGGAACCTGTATTTTTTACCTACCCGGCAGTAAAAGAAATAGATGAGATCGTTGCTGATTTTGTCAGGACTCACAAACCGGCATATGACTTTACAGCCGGCGATGGAGTAGGTCACCATTTCTGGATGATTGAAGAGCAGGGAATCATAAATCACCTTGTCGCCTTATTTTCAAAAGTGCCTTTCACCTATGTTGCTGACGGACATCACAGGACTGCTGCGGCCGCACTGGTTGGGAATGAGCGGAGACTCCACAATCCGGAGCATAACGGTCAAGAAGAATATAACTACTTTCTTGCCGTGCATTTCCCCGACAACCAGCTTACGATCATTGATTATAACCGGGTGGTTAAAGATCTGAATGGCTTATCGGATGAGGCGTTCCTTGAAAAACTTGGTGAAGTCTTTACCATTGTCAACAAGGGAAGCGAAATTTACAAACCCGTGTCCCTGCATAATTTCGGTTTGTACCTGGCAGGTACCTGGTATTCCATGACTGCCAGGGATGGGACGTTCAACGATGCTGACCCCATCGGAGTGCTTGATGTTACGATCCTGTCGCGTATGGTACTGGCTAATATCCTTGGAATAACTGATCTCAGAACTTCTAACCGCATTGATTTTGTCGGTGGGATCCGTGGCCTCACGGAATTAAAAAAGCGCGTTGACAGCGGTGAAATGAAAGCTGCATTTGCATTGTATCCTGTATCGATGAACCAACTGATCCATATTGCTGATTCAGTAAATATCATGCCGCCGAAAACAACCTGGTTTGAACCAAAACTGCGTTCAGGGCTGGTGGTCCACTCGCTTGACTGACGTCAGTTGTTCATGTATTCTTCAAAGACTGTCTGAAGATACGCCTTCCCCTCTTGCTTGATTGAATCTGCAACTTTGGGATCCGTCCACCAATAGTAAAAATCAGGACCTTTATCATAGGTAAAGTAACCGTAAGGTCTGAGCCATCCGACACCATCTTCTGTGGAATAATAGGCGAATTCAGGAGACAATGGATTGAACAGGTCTTTACTGTAATGAAAAATATGGTAAGGCAATTGCAACTGGGCCAGTACTGTTGCCGGAAGATCATGCTGGTTGCCAAGTTTATGACAAATTGTTCCCTGATATTCTTCTTTTATGACATTTCCGAAGAACAACATGGGGATCTTATGATATTCCTTTGATTGCGGATGCCAGTTCCTGTATGAATTATGGCTGTGATCGGCAACAAAAATAAACAGGGTGTTATTGAACCAGGGTTCCGTACTTGCCTTTGCAATGAATTCACCAAGACAATGATCGGTGTAATAGGCGGCATTGATGTATTCATGTTCATTATCGCCCCATTTCAGCGGTTTGTCGAAGGGTTGATCCCATGGTGAGTGTGTACTGAGGGTAAACAATGCAGCGAAGAAAGGCTGCTTCATGGTTCCAATGTCTTTTTCCATGTAACCAAGGGTAAATTCATCATGAATTCCAAGCTTGCCCTGGGGCATGGTTTTGGGAAAGTTCACCCCCTCCAAGATTTTATCAAACCCGTTGAAGATGATATAACTTTTAATATTTCCATAGATAAGCTGGCCGCCAAAATAGAATGATGAATGATATCCGTTTTTCTCAAGGTCTTTAACCAGACTGGGCAATTTGACAAATTTATCCGGCTGCACGGTAATTGAACTAACGGGATGTGCCGGGAATCCTCCGAAAATTGATGCCATCCCCTGTTCCGAACGTGATCCGGAGGCGTAAACCTGGTCGAAGAGGATCCCTTTTTTCTGTAATTTTTTAAACTCAGGGGTAATTCCCGGTTCACCTCCCAGGTCTTCAATTAAATCGGCCGACCAGCTTTCAAGGATAACAAGGACAATGTTCGGCCGGTTGGTACTGAGTACAAGATGAGTAGAATCAGGGGGATAATGATAGATATTCGTCATGATCCCGGAAGCAGAATCCTTGTCCATAAACTGATACGGGTCATGATCAAAGTTTCGGAGATTTTCGAAAATACTGATATACAAATTAAATGCATTGTTCACAGATGCAATGTTCAGGATATTATGATCAGAGTAATAAGACTGGCTCTGGTTGATCGGTATCTGCTTAATCCCGCCACGTAGCCCGATGAATAATAAACCTGGTGTGACTATTATAAAAACCAAAGAAAATACGGTATTCCTGCCGATGTTCTCAAGATCTGAATAAAATAACCTCAGGTATGCAATAATAGAACCTGTACTGATCACCAGGAAAAGTAATAGCAGCAGATAAAATGTCCCGGTCTCGGCAGAGTTGAAAATTTCACCCGGATGACTCAGGTACTTGATGACCTTGTACGTCAGCTTTGTTTTCCATTCGGCATAAATACCCAATTCCCCGGCTGCACTAAGGCTGTATACGATAATGATGAAACCAGTGTAAATTTTGTTGATCCAATTCAGCCATCCCGGGCTCCATACCGACTGGACAGCAAGCAGTAAAAAAGGGAAAATCATGAAATAGCATGCTGTTGCCAGATCCAGGTTAAATGAATGGATAAATACACCAAGGACTTCACTGAACCTGATTTGTTCAACGATTATGATGTTCGTGTGGTAAAGGATGAAGACCAGCCTGGTCAGGTTGAAAAACAAAATCCAGAAGGCCAGTTGTCTTAGGAAGGATAAGATTATTTTTCGCATATTGATTAAAAATGCAAAGGTAAGCCTTACACCCGTTCACTCAAATGTGTAATTTTGTTTGTCTTCAATCCAATCATTGTGAGAATTGCCGACAATCTGTTAAAATTGAAAAGGATTGTTCCTAAGCATGTATTGATCGTTGCCGTTTCAAAAATGCAACCTGCCGCAGCCTTGCTGGAGGCTTATCATGCCGGTCAGCGCGTGTTTGGCGAGAATAAGGTCCAGGAACTTGTCGTTAAGCGGTCAGAACTTCCATCAGATATTGAATGGCATTTTATCGGGCATCTTCAAACCAATAAAGTCAAATACCTGGCGTCGTTCATCTCGTTGATCCATAGTATTGACGGCATCAATCTGCTTAAAGAGGTCAACAGGGAAGCTATGAAACATGACCGTGTGATTGACTGCCTGCTCCAATTCCACATTGCCTCTGAAGAGACAAAATTCGGAATGGATTACGAAGAAGCCACAGAACTTCTGGAATCTGAACTTTATCGCGAAATGAAAAATGTCAGGATCACAGGCGTCATGGGCATGAGCAGCTTTTCAGATAATGCAGACCTGGTCAGGAGTGAATTTAAAGGGTTACACGATTCCTTTCTATTGCTCAAAAAGCGTTATTTCAATACACAGGAACAATTCAATATTGTATCGATGGGAATGTCGGGCGATTACATGATCGCGACAGAAGAAGGCAGTAATATGATAAGAATTGGCACTGCTATTTTTGGTAAACGAATCTATTGATAATCATCTTACCGGGAAAGGGTTGATGAGGATTTTAAAGTAGCGGATACAAACCGTTCCTTTCCATGAAAGTCATGCAGAACATTTATATCATCAAATCCACCGGAATGAAACAGTTCACTGACTTCCCTACCGAACCGTTCATTGATCTCCACATAAAACCGGGCCGGTGGTATCAGATGTGATGCTGCAAAACCAGTTATGGCCTTGTAAAACACAAGAGGATCATTGTCGGCGACAAATAACGCCATTTCAGGTTCAAACCCGGTCACATTGCGGTGCAGGCTTGTTTTTTCACCTTCTGTCACATACGGAGGATTGCTGACGATCAGGTTAAACTTTCCGAACCTGGTCCAGACATCCCGATCCAATATGTCTGCCCGGATGAATGATATATCACAATGGGTTAACTTCGCATTTTCTGCAGCAATTTCCAGGGCATCAGTGGAGTTATCAACAGCGGTCGCTGCGGCATGGGGAAAATGTTTTTTCAGGTCGATGGCAATACAACCCGATCCGGTGCCAATATCCAGGATCGATATAGGGTTGTGATCCTGAAGGCGGGGATCTGCTTTTATCATAGAACACAACTCTTCAGTTTCAGGGCGCGGGATCAAAACATTACCATCAACCTTCAATTGTATTCCATTAAACCATGCCTTGCCAAGGATATACTGAATGGGTTTCCCCGTACACAGTACTTCCAAAGCCTGGTTTATGGATTTTATGGCTGTTGCCGGAATTTCATCGTCCGGATTTAAATGCACTCTGGTTTTCATCCACCCCAGGTATTCGTCAAAAAGGATATAGACAAATTGTATGATCTCCCGGTCAGGATAGATACCTTTAAGTCTCTGCCGGAATAACGGCATCACAATTTTTATCAGATTACGCTCCTCCCCCATGCCACGAAATTAAAAATAAAACTAACTTCGCCACCATGGCAGATGTAAAAGATTCGATATTGACCGTTACCGGTGAATCCCGGGGCATTTACAGGGAAAGGGCCAGCAAATTCCTGGCTGTCGCCCGCCCTGTCTCTTCGGAAGAGGAGGTGAAAGTCAACCTTGAAGCGTTGAAGAAGGAATATCATGATGCAAATCATCATTGTTATGCATATCGTTTCGGTGCGGCAAACCAGTCATACCGTGTCAATGACGATGGAGAACCTTCAGGATCAGCCGGGAAACCGATTTATGGCCAGATACTTTCGATGGGACTTTCAGATATCCTTGTGGTCGTGATCAGATATTTTGGAGGAACGAAACTTGGAATTCCGGGACTCATCCGTGCATACCGCACGGCAGCGAGGGACGCGATGGAACAAGCTGTCATAGTTGAAAAAATCATCCAGGTTCAATATAACGTCAGCTTTGATTACACGGTCATGAACGAAATCATGCGTATACTGAAAGAGGAGGAAGTCAAGATTGTACGTCAGACCACCCTGGAAAGGTGCGAAATTGATTTTCTTGTCCGGAAAAGTCATTCAGAAAAGGTTGAAACCCGGATAAGCAGACTCAGAAATATTGTGTTGAAAATAAATAAGTAAAAAAACTGAATCCGGATATTTTCAGTTCGTAAAAAAAAATGCCTAAATGGTTGATTTTGCTAACTAATTGAAAGATAGGCCACATGTTATTTATACGGAATATAAATAGCAGGAATAACCGGAAGTTATTCTGAATTCAATGTATTGAGGTGATGCCAAATAGGGTTGGTCAGATAGATTCATGCATGAACTTAACCGTACATTTTGAAAAACTTTTTTTTAAATAATCAAGTATAAAATGTTTTTTTTATCCACTTTTTTTTACAAAATTTGTTAATTAAATCATGTGACCCGGCAACAGCGGATTTTGACTTGTGGCCAAATTCCAACACCTTGATAAATATTACGATACGTTAAAGAGTGCAATTAATCTTTCATGGTAATTTAATTAATGGAACAGAACGCGGTTGAGGTTTGGGGAAATTGCCTTAAAGTCATAAAAGATAACATAAACTACCAAAGCTATAAGACTTGGTTTCTTCCTATAACTGCCGTGAAGTTACAGGATCATGTTTTGACCATTCAGGTTCCGAGTCAGTTTTTTTATGAATGGCTTGAAGAACATTATATAGGTTTATTGAAGAAGACGATCCGTAAGGAGCTTGGAACAGAGGGACGGTTGGAATACAGCATTATTGTCGACAATTCCGATACAGAACCAGGACCTTACACGATTAAGGTCCCTACCGGCGAGAAAAAAGCAACCTTAAATTTGCCCGTATCCATGCCAATTGATTTAAACAGAGGCACTTCCAAAGAAATACCCAATCCATTTATAATCCCCGGACTTAAAAAGATCAAGATCAATTCGCAGTTGATCGAGAGTTATTCTTTTGAGAATTTCATTGAGGGGGATTGTAACAGGCTGGCCAGATCTGCAGGTTTTGCCATTGCCGTCAATCCCGGAAAAACAGCATTTAACCCACTCCTTATATATAGTGTAACCGGTCTTGGTAAAACGCATCTTTCGCATGCCATCGGTCTTCAGGTCAAAAACAATTTTCCTGAAAAGACGGTTCTCTATGTCACCACCGATCAGTTCACCAACCAGTTCATCGATTCTGTCAGGAACAACAATCAAAATGATTTCATTCATTTTTACCAGATGATCGATGTGCTGATCCTGGATGATATTCATAACCTGGCCGGCAAGGAAAAAACCCAGGATGTTTTCTTTCATATTTTCAACCACCTTCACCAAAAGAGCAACCAGATCATCCTGACATCAGACAAACCGCCTGTGGAGATGAAAGGTATTGAGCCACGACTGCTTTCAAGGTTTAAGTGGGGCTTATCTGCCGACCTCCAGATCCCTGACCTTGAAACACGTATCGCTATTCTTCATAAGAAATTATATAACGATGGCATCCAGATACCCTCTGAGGTGATCGAGTATATTGCATACAATATAAATACGAACATCAGGGAACTTGAAGGAGCGCTAATCTCCCTTCTGGCGCAATCCTCCCTGAACAAAAAGACCATCACGCTTGAACTTGCCAAACAAATGATCGACAAGTTCGTCCGGAATACCTCACGTGAAGTATCAATAGACTATATCCAGAAGGTGGTTTGTGAGTTTTTCAATATCCCGATCGAAATGATCTATTCCAAGACAAGAAAGCGTGAAATCGTTCAGGCCCGTCAGCTTTCCATGTATTTTTCCAAGAAACATACCAAATCCTCACTTGCCAGCATTGGCCTCCATTGCGGAAATAAGGACCATGCCACGGTACTTCATGCATGCCGGACCGTGAACAATCTAGTTGAAACGGATAAGCAGTTCAGACAGTTTGTAGAAGAACTGGACAAACGGATCAAATTATAACTGAATCCCAAAGGCATTGATAAAAATACTTTTCGTCTGTACCGGTAATATTTGCCGGTCTCCTCTTGCTGAAGGCATCCTCCGTGAAAAATTAATGCAAAACAACATCATCGCTGAGATCGACTCATGCGGTTTTGAATCCTTTCATATTGGCGATCCTCCTGATCCGCGGGCCCAGAAAGTAGCCACACAACGCGGGATCAGCATTTCCATGCACCGGGCAAGGTTATTTACCACCCAGGACTTTGACCGGTTCGATCATATTTACGCGATGGATTCCTCCCATCATCAAAAAATAATGAAATTAGCAAGGAACAATTCTGACCGGTTGAAGGTAGATCTTGTGCTCAACCTGATTTGTCCCGGGCAGAACCTCAGTGTTCAGGATCCATGGTACTTCGACCTGAATGCCTTCGAAAATGTATATTTGCAATTGGATCAGGTTTGCGCCCGGATCGTGGATAACATCAAGGCTGATCGCATCAGACAATGAACAGCAGTCATCATATTCAACCGGCCACCATACTGGATGCAGCACACAGGATCGCTCCGTTTATTAACCGGACGCCCGTACTAACTTCTCATACACTCAACAGGTTATTGAATGCTGAGGTATTCCTGAAATGTGAGAACTTTCAAAAGGTAGGTGCATTCAAAGCACGCGGAGCAGCCAATGCTGTTTTATCGCTTGATAAAAAAGGGATTTCATGCGGCGTTGCCACCCATTCTTCAGGCAATCATGCACAAGCGCTATCATGGGCTGCCTCCATCGTGAATTGTAAAGCGTTTATAGTCATGCCATCAAACTCCTCGAAAATAAAAATAGCCGCGGTCAGGGATTACGGGGGCATCATCACATTTTGTGTTCCGACCCTTGAGGCGCGTGAGACTACGCTTTCAGCGGTTCTTGAACAAACCGGTGCAACAGAAATTCACCCGTATAACAATGAACGGATCATCGCGGGGCAGGCAACCGCATCATTGGAACTTATTAACGAAGTAAAAGATCTTGATATCATCATAACGCCTGTTGGAGGTGGCGGACTGCTGAGCGGTACCTCACTTGCCGTTCATTACTTTCTTCACGGAGGGCAGGTGATCGCGGCGGAACCGGAGCAGGCTAATGACGCATATTTGTCCTTTACCAAACGGAGGCTTATCCCATCCCTTCATCCGGATACCATTGCCGACGGCTTGCGCACTTCGCTGGGTTCCATCACATTTCCGATCATTCTGCGACATGTTCACAGAATTGTCACCGTGAGCGAGGAGAGCATTGTGAAGGCAATGCGTTTTTTATGGGAAAGGATGAAAATCATCGTTGAACCTTCTTCGGCAGTCCCTTTTGCCGCACTGATGGAAGGTAAAATAGAAGTGAAGGGAAAACGCGTCGGTGTTATTGTCTCGGGCGGCAATGTTGACCTGTACGATTTACCCTGGAAGAAAAATGGCTAAAGGCACTTTATTCCTGATCCCGGCCACAATGTCCGACGGCAAGGTGGAATCTGTTCTGCCGGAAGGTACGCTTGTCATTATCAGGCGACTGGATTTTTTCATCGTGGAAGAGTTGCGAACCGCACGCCGGTTCCTGATCCGTGCGGGTATTCAAAAGTCCATTGATGAACTTAATTTTCTGGTATTTAACGAACATTCCGGGGTGAAGGATATTCATGAATATCTTGTTCCGGCTTTAAACGGTCACGATACGGGGCTTTTATCCGAAGCCGGTGTACCCTGTGTCGCCGATCCCGGATCACAAGTCGCCAGGGCCGCTCATGAACTTGGCATCCGGGTTGTGCCGTTGACAGGACCCTCCTCCATTCTGCTTGCTCTGATGGCTTCCGGCTTTAATGGACAGAACTTTGCCTTCCAGGGGTATCTTCCGGCAGATAAAATGTTACGGATCAGGAAAATCAGGGAACTTGAAAAGCTGATATTTGAAAAGGATCAGACCCAGATCTTTATTGAGACCCCTTATCGTAACAAACAGGTTTTTGAGTCACTGATAAACGTTTGCAAATCTGAAATACAGTTATGTATCGCGACGGATATCACAGGAGAAAACGAAATGATCCAATCCATGTCCATTGGCGAATGGCATGGCAGAAAACCTGATGTACACAAGAGGCCGACTATATTTTTGCTCTATCGATAGTATGTAACAATATAATAAAAGCTTCGTCTAAACATACTCATTTCAACCAATTATTGGCCGGATTTTGGAAACAGTACTATCCATTGACAACATTTCGAAACAATACGGAAAGATCCATGCAGTAAAAGATCTTTCCCTTGAGATCAGGCAGGGACAGGTCTTCGGGATCCTGGGGCCAAACGGAAGTGGTAAAACGACAACCCTGAGTGTGATACTTGAACTGATCAGAGCCAACAGCGGCAGTTTCAGGTGGTTCGGCCAGGCTCCTGCCAAAGAAAGCCGCAAACGCATTGGCAGCGTGATCGAAAGCCCCAATTTTTTTCCTTACCTCAGCCCGGTCAATAACCTGAAGATCGTTGCCGACATTAAAGACCTTGGCTATAATGATATTGAAAGGGTGCTTCACCTCACCGGTTTGTACGAGAGAAGGAACAGCCGGTTCAAGACCTTTTCATTCGGGATGAAACAACGCCTGGCTGTTGCCTCCGCCCTGCTTGGAAATCCGGATGTTATGATCCTTGACGAGCCGACAAACGGACTCGATCCGCAGGGAATTGCCCATATACGCGAACTGATCCTGCTGGTTGCCGCCCAGGGAATCACGATCATCATGGCATCTCACCTGCTGGATGAAGTTCAGAAGATCTGTACTCATGTAGCCGTACTGAGTAAAGGGACAAAACTTTTTGATGGCAAAGTAAGTGAAGTACTGGCCATATCTGATTCCTTCGAACTTGCCGGCAACCATCAGGAACTTCTCATAAGGATGCTGAAGTCACATCCGGCGTTTCAATCCATGATCCCAGGAACAGGAAAGATACAGGTGTATTTTAATAAAGAGATCAATCCGGAAGAATTGAACCAATATTTCTTTCAGCATGGCGTGATCCTGACCCATTTGTCGGAAAGGAAGCGAAGTCTTGAACAACATTTTCTAGAATTATTAGACAACCATAAATGATCAGGCTATTTAAAATTGAATTCAAGAAAATTCTGACCTATAAAATTTTCTGGACCCTGACGGGGCTTTATTTTGTCTTTTTATCCCTTGGATTGATGATGGCAGAATTTATGATCAACCATATGGTTGATGATATTAACAGTCATACTCCTATTCCCCTGCCGCACATCACCATCTATTTTTTCCCGCGGGTGTGGCAAAACATCACCTTTTTTGCCACCATCCGGTATGTGCTGATCTTTCCTGCCATTGTGATCATTATTTTAATTACCAACGAATTTACATTTAAAACCATCCGGCAGAATGTAATAAACGGTATGAGCAAAGCTGAAATCCTGGTTTCAAAGCTTTTGATCATCCTCCTTATATCGGTGGTAACGACGATATTACTGAGCATAGGGACCCTGATCCTGGGAATTTCAAATACTTCGGGACTGACCCTTTCCGGCATTGTCGAAAAATCGACCTTTGTCATTGGTTTTTTCGTCAGTATCCTTACTTTCCAGGTTTTCGCACTGTTTTTCGGGTTCCTGCTGAGAAATACCGGGTTAGCTATCGCGGTATTCACCATGTATGTCTTTATCATCGAGCCAATAATCTATTATTTCCTGAAAAGCCCGCTTGTTTTTAAAAATGGCATTTCCACTTATCTCCCTGTGAATTCGGTACTCCGCGTAACAGAATATCCTGCCATTCAGGTTTTAAAGACAGTTATGGGGTTGAATCTTCAGGACTCGGTGAGCCTGGCGGCATGCAGCCTGCCTTTATTCTATTCAGCAATCATGGTGGGCATTGTTTACCTGGTTCTTGTAAAAAGGGATTTGTGATGTTCCTGTGAATCTGTCACATTCCTTCCCGTTTCCTGATCACCCATTCGGTGGCAAGTAAAGCAAGGATCAGGACAAAAAGCCATGGATTTCCGATCAGGTCGGCCATCCTTTTCTGATAGATGGATACAGAACGTATATCGTCACGTGCGAGGATCTTTTCTGCAAGTTTTCTCATGCTGGCCGGTTCGATCATCTCTCCGTCATGCGAAGCGGCGATCCTGTAGAGTAGGTTATGGTCGGCGACCAGGTTGGAACTTTCCACGTTAACCTGTTCTACGAAAAACTTGCCGGTCTTCAGAAACATCTGGGAGCCCACCTTTACGGATGCTTTATACGTATATTCCCCGATGGGGAACAATCCTGCATTGAGAAAATATGCACGGGGGGTCTTGCCAAAAACAAAAGGATAGGTCTTATTTTCAGAATCGGTGATGGTGATGCTGACATCGGGATCATTGATCAGTTCGTATGATGCATTAAACACCTCCGCTTCAATTTCAACAGGTTCATTTTCAGAGATCCTGTTGTTGAGATGTATCCTGAAAAAGCTTTTGTCGTCTTTTGTCGACAGGTACTGCGCAATTTTATCGATCATCAGATCAAAGGATTCATGATTGGATTGCTGGATAAAATTGGAAATTCTCCATCGCCAGATATTTTCTCCTGCAATGAAACCGACCTTCTTTTCGCCGACCCGGGTAAACAGGAACATGGGCGTTCTGGTGGCAACGTTCGCGATCCTCTGGTAAAACAACACATCGGAGAGTGGATTGAACTGATAGGTGCCGAATGGACATTGCAACGGAGGAAATTCATTGAAGACCGAAACATCTTTTTTATCCATAGAAAATAAGGAAAAATCTTCATTGACACCCGGTTGTGATTCGACAAAGGAATTTTTGGCTGCATTAACGATCAACCCCGGTTTGAGAATGTTGAGCGCATTGATATCGGTTTGTGAACCAATAATGATCAACAAAGAGACCTTCGACTTCATCAAGGCGCCGAAATCGGCAACATTCGTTACTGAAGGGAGTTGGTGAAGGATCACCAGGTCATATTTTTCGAAGGATTTCGGTAGTTCGCTGAGACGCAACAGATCAATTTCAAAATGCGAGGAACCTTCAAGTCCTTTCTGAATTGCCGTGATATCCGGATGGGGTGAATCAAAGATCAGCGCGATTTTTTGCCTGGAATCAAGTACTTCAATGATGAAGCTCGCGAAATTGTTCTGCAGGCTTCCTTCACCATCCAGGTCGCTGAGCCGGAGCGAATATTTGACGATACCTTTTTCTTTGGCTTCAAGCATGTAGGTGACCTTTTGCAGTGCATGATCACTGTTTGCCCTGATCTCTTTTGTTTCGAGCAGATGGGATCCCTGTGAAAGTGTCAGTTTTGTGGAAGTACCGGCACATTTGTTCATTTCAACCAGGGCTTCAACCGGAAATTGATCTCCCTTGTAGGCGATTTTATTGTAAATAACCTTACGGATGAGGATATCCTTTTTGAGCATTGTATCACCAAGAGCAATGGTGTAAACCGGAAAGGAGGTCTTACGCGCCGAATAATACGGATCGGTGCCATCGTTGTAAATTCCATCGGTTGCGAGGATCAGGGCTGCTGCATTCCGGTTTGAATAGCGCGTATTTACTTCTTCAAAAAAAGTCGAGATATCGGTATTCAATCCACCATAGGATGCATCAAAACCGCTTACAAGCTTGTCGCCGAAACTATAGATCCTGACATCACACTTTTTTTGCAGCGCCTCTTTCAGCGTGTCGAGCGATTTCGGGAAAACAGACCTGTAAAAATCCGAATCTGCGGTCAGGACCATAGACCTGGAATTATCCATCCCGATGATGATGACAGGTTTTTCAACAATTTTATCGGTTTGCCTGATCAACGGACCTAAAAGAAGAAATGAGATCAATGAGACTGAGAGAAACCTTAAGACCAGCATTGCAAGGCGGGTCGCCGGTTTTAAACCCTGTTTAATGTCACGGTAATACAGAATGCAGGCATAAATTGCTCCGAGAAGGAGGCAAAAAAACAGGAAGCCTATAGGATATTCTGTAACCAGTCCCAAAATTTCAGGATTATTCAGATTAAATATTAAGTGTGCAATCCACCGCACACGGGAATTGCCTGCCCGGTTACGTAGGAGCTCAGATCAGATGCGAGGAACAGGGCCAGATTGGCAACATCATCAGGCGTACCCGCACGTTTCAGAGGGATGTCACTGATCCACTTGTCGCGGAACTCCTGCGGTAATTTCGCGGTCATTTCAGTTTCTATATATCCCGGCGCAATTGCATTACAGCGAATGTTACGCGAACCGAGTTCCTGTGCAATGGATTTTGTGAAGCCGATAATGCCTGCTTTGGAGGCGGCATAGTTTGACTGTCCACTGTTCCCTTCAACGCCAACAACCGAACTCATGTTGATGATCGAGCCGAACCTTTGTTTGATCATTACTTTCTGGATCGCTTTGGTCAGGTTGAATACCGACTTTAGGTTGACATTGATAACCCTGTCCCAATCCTGTTCTGTCATCCTCAGTAAAAGGTTATCGCGGGTGATCCCGGCATTGTTTACCAGGACATCGATCGTTGCAAATTCCTTCATGATATTCGTGATCAGTTGTTCACTATCGGTAAATGAGCTTGCATCGGATGCAAATCCTTTTGCCTTGATCCCGTATGCTCCAAGTTCTTTTTCCAATTGTTTCGAGTCGTCATTGTATTGAATATCTGAGAAAGCAATGTTGGCGCCATGTTCCGCGAACTTAATCGCGATCGATTTTCCGATGCCCCGGTTGGCACCAGTGATCAGAACAGTTTTTCCTTCAAGTAATTTCATCATAGTTTTAATTTATAAATAAATACACTATATCCATTTCACGAGGTGAAAGTCCTGCCGGTGCGGTAAAAACGGGCTTTTGGGGAACAGACGGAAGACAAAATCATAAACTCCTGCCTGGTTGATCGGGATATCGCATGTAAATGAGACCAGGTTCTTTTCTGCGGTCACCATGGTCATTTCCTCCTTGAAGCTGGGTTCTTTCACCTCGTCGTTGATCTTTTTACCGAACAACACCTCAATTCCGATGTCGGTACCCGACAATTCATTCAGGTCAAGCACTATTTCTGCTTTGAAGGATTCGCCAAGCGAGAGTGGTTTTATGTTCGAGTCGGGTGTTTTTACCGAAACGACTTCGATACTCTCCCACCCTCTTATCACTTTGCGTTTCCAGCTTGCAATATGCCGGGCCATTTCGTAATTTTTGGCTGCCATCATCTTCGACCGTTTGAACAACGGGTTGTAGTACTGCCGGATATAATCGTCCAACTGGCGTTTCATGGTAAAATGCGGGGCGATCTCAGAAATGGTATTTTTAATATAGGAGACCCACTGCACCGGAACATTCCGTGGGTCGACATCGTAATAGATCGGGATTATCTCATCCTCCAGGATGGAGTATATGGTTTCGGCATCCAGTTCATCCTGGAACTGATGGTTATCGTATGTAGCCTCCTCCTGGAGCGCCCAACCTGCATTGGTCCGGAAGCCTTCGGCCCACCATCCATCGAGAACACTGAAATTTACCACGCCATTCATCACGGCTTTTTCACCGCTCGTACCTGAGGCTTCCAATGGACGGGTTGGTGTGTTCAGCCAGATATCGACACCTTTGATCAGGTATTTGGCGATTTCCATGTCGTAGTTCTCGAAGAAGAAGATCTTGCCGACGAATTCGGGAATGTGCGAAATCTCATAGATACGTTTGATCAGATCCTGACCGGCTTTATCGTTTGGATGGGCTTTACCCGCGAACATAAACTGAACCGGTTTCTCCTTGTTGTTGACGATCTTCGACAGCCTGTCAAGGTTGCTGAATAGCAGGTGGGCTCTTTTGTAGGTGGCAAATCTCCTGGCAAATCCTATAGTGAGGGCCTTAGGATTTACCGCATCCTTAATTTTGAATATCAATTTCGGATTTTCATGACGGCGGGTCATGTCGGCATACAGGTGCTGCAACAGGTATTCTGTCATCTGACCTTTTTGCTTCAACTTGATGTTCCAGATCGTTTCGTCATCCACCTTGTGAATGTTCTGCCAGTATTGAGGATTTGACTGATCAGAAAAGAATCCGTCGCCAAATTCCCTGGCATATAACTGCTGCCAAGATTTAGCGGTCCAGGTGGGAAAATGTACCCCATTGGTCACATACCCGATATGCAGTTCTCCGGGATAGTACCCATGATAAAGTTTTACAAACAATTCCCTGGTGACCCTTCCATGAATTTTGCTTACACCATTGATCTCCTGTGATAATTTTGCCGCAAGCACGCTCATCGAAAACTTTTCATGGATATCATACTCCACCATGCGTCCCAGGTTCATAAATTGCTCCCATTTCAGGTTCAGATGATCGGGATAGTGGGATAAATAACGGCGCAGAAGATCCTCAGGGAAGGTATCATGGCCGGCCGGAACAGGCGTATGCGTTGTGAACAGTGTCGAAGAACGCACTATTTCCAAAGCCTGAGGGAAAGTGAATTTTTCGTATTGTATCAGTTTTCTCAACCGTTCGAGGCCGATAAAAGCAGAATGCCCCTCGTTGCTGTGGTAGACGTCGGGCCTGATCGCCATTGCATCCAGCATGCGGATCCCTCCTATTCCGAGCAGCAGTTCCTGACGAAGACGGTTTTCAAGATCTCCGCCGTACAACTGATGCGTGATGCCACGGTCGGCTTCCTCATTTTCTTCAATATCAGTATCCATGAGATACAGAGGGATCCTGCCTATATCACATCTCCATATCTTGGCATACATGGTCCGGCCGGGCAACGCAAAAGTTATCTTTAACCAGTTACCGTGTTCATCACGGATGGGTATCAAGGGAAGATGGGTAAATTTTTGCGGCGTATAGGTCGCGATCTGATCGCCAAATATGGATAAGCTCTGCGTAAAGTATCCATATCGGTATAAAAGGCCGATACCGATGATGTTGAAATTTGAATCGCTGGCCTCCTTGAGATAATCACCCGCTAACATACCCAGACCTCCGGAAAAAATTTTAACGGTATCATGCAGGCCATATTCCATGCTGAAATAGGCGACCTGTTCCTTTGGTTTTTCCGAGGCCAGGGCCATATATGCATCGAATGCAGCCGTTACCACGGAGAGTTTTTCCACAAATGCTTCATTGGTGCTCAGATCCTGGAGTTCGTTGTAAGACAAGGATTCAAGCAGGGCAATCGGATTAAATTTCAGTTCGTACCATCGATCCTTGTTGATCAATTCAAATAATTCCGAGCCTTCGTAGTTCCATGACCACCATAGGTTTTTTGCAAGACGTTCCATTCCCTCAAGGTTCCCTGGAATACGTTGCTGGATCAGAACTTTTTTCCAGTCGGGTTTAATGTCAACAACACATTTCAGGGGTGATACATGCAACTGAGGTTGTTTTCCGGCATACAACTCAGCCCTTGCGGCAGTCTCTTCCAGAGTGTCAGAATATATCTCTTTGAAATTAACGATCAGGTTTTTCCATAAGGCAGATCTGGAGATCTCATAGGCTTTGATCCTGGCCTTTATGATCTCATTTTCGGTTTTGGAAGCACAATTGGAAATATGTCTTACAATCTGTTCAACAACCTCATGATCATTATCATCATTCCGCTCAATCACGGCGGTACAGTCTTTCAGGGTCGGGAAGAATGTCCTGATCCACTGTCCGAATCCTGATACCGACGTCGTAATGGTCGGAATATGGAATGCCAGGCTTTCCAGGGCGGAATAGCCCCAGGGTTCATAATAGGATGGGAAAACAGTGCCATCAAATCCTATCAGCAGGTCATAATAATCCAGGTTGAAAATGCCATCCGTTCCATTCAGATTGGTTGGAATGTAAATGACTTTGACCTTATCTTCCGGTCGGTTAAGAAGTCCGTTTCCCTTGAGTTGCTTGAGTATAAAGTCATTTTCAGGTTCAGCCAGGCCATGTGTGCAGTATTCCTCCTGCCTTGGCTGGCCGAAGTCCCTTTTCTTCATACGGTCGAGAATGTTTTTTTTAGGAACATTAAATCCCGATGCAACAGCAATGACCGCGATCACCGTTTCCGGTAATTTTGATTGTTTGTTCAGCATTCCCAGGGCATTGATGAAGATATCGATCCCTTTGTTCCGGATCTCGTACCGGCCGCTGTTCAATATAAGTATGGTATCAATGGAATATTCCTGTCCGGTGATGGCACCTGCAACTTCCAGAATTTTCTCACGCGAACGGGTACGTTTTTCCATATAGGCCTCCTTTACAGGAACCCAGGAATCATCAAAGCCGTTCGGTGTGAGCAGATCCGCTTCCTTTTCAAGAAAATGGCGACATTCGTTATTGGTAACCTGTGACTGGGTAGTAAAATAATCCGCTTCCCGGGCAGCCAATTTTTCAAGTGAAAATTTGGCCGTCATTCCGAATTGCCTTGCAATGGCCTCAGGATTATAATTCTCCAGGTTCTTATACAATGGCAAACCATTGTGCGCAATGGTTCGTCCCAGCACGGTAGCATGGGTAGTGAACACTGTTCCAACCTGAGGTACAAACTCTTTCAGATACAGGATCCCGGTTCCGGTCATCCATTCATGGAACTGGGCAATAATTTTATCGTGGTGAGAGATATTGAAATTGTAAAAACTATCAATGACTTTCCCGGCAGCATAACCAAAGAAGGCAGGTTCAACATAATCCCAGTCGCCGGTAAGCGAATCAAGTTTATAATGTTCCCAGAAATGTGCGAAGATCTTATCCTTTTCAGCAAAATAGGGTGTGAAATCGACGAGTACCACCACCGGCTTTCCGGGGATGTTCCACCGGCCGATCTTTATCCGCAACCCTTCGGCATCGGCCGCTTCATGCCATGATTTGAACAAAAATTTGTCCTCGGTGAATTCCGGATTCTGATGGGTTTCCTTCCACACATCGGGGCCAATCAGTAAATAGTTATCCTTGAATTCTTCCGCTAATAGCTGTGCTTTCGATGCAATTGCCGTGTAGATCCCTCCCACTTTGTTACAAACTTCCCAACTGGCCTCAAGCAGGTAATCAGGGACCATCAATAGCTTGTCCTTCATTGCCATAATTACTTTCTTTTTCTAACAACTTTTGCAGGCAGGGATTCCTTTTTTGTTGTTTTTTTATCCGTTTTTTCAGTCACTGATTTTTTTACTGCCACTTTCCTGGTCTTCTTTTCGGACTGAATTTTTACCCTGGTCCTGGTTATTATCGTTTTAGCAGTTTCATCCTTAGTCTTAGCAGGTTTTACGATACGCCCTCCCTCGTCGACCCTTATCATGAAATCAGATAAAACATTCATATAATTAATAAAGGCTTCGTAGGGTGAACCATAGGGATTAAAAAATTTATGTACCTCGCCGGCTGAAAACCATTTAGTACACATGTAATAGAAATGGTTGCTGGTCTGGAGATAGAGCCAGTCCTTTAATATTTCCGGATCTTTACACTCCCTAACCTTCGATTCATACGAATACAGCTTGCCAAATGCCTCATCCTGCAATTCATTGCCGAGCCATGCCGTGAGATCGCGTTCCTCGTCGGCCCATGAAATAGGATGCGGGACAGAAATGGCAGAAACAGGTTGGAGTTCATGATACAGTTGTTCGGGGGTGTTAAAGGTAAAGTTCGATCCGGAATAAACCGTACCAGGCAGGTGCCGGAAGAAATCGAAGATCCCGGTCTCTCTCCACTGATGCTCCCCGATCGTTTCATAATCCAGAAAAAGATTCACAACTTCCTCTTTTTTCTCGACTTTATTCAGCCATTTCACAAATTTTTCGGTAGTAAGCGGCCATTCAGACCAGTCCTGGTTTGAAAACCGGAAGGTAAGGTCATCACTGAGGCGGAAATTACGCAACAGTACTTTCAGTTTCGGGTTGATCTTGTTGCAATACATGTAATTTGGACTCTTCCATCCCAGGATATGTTTCGCTCCTTCGGTGAGCATAGTGTGAAATCCCATTTCTGCTACAATTTCGCCAATCGCGTCGGAATAGATCAACTCCGTGTTCCTGAATGTCAGGGGCCTTTTTCCGAATAGTTTTTCAATCCTGGATGCATGCAATTCAACCTGACGTACAAATTCATCTTTGTTGCTGAGCGATGCAAGTGAATGTGCATATGTTTCGGCAATAAATTCAACCTGGCCCGTATCAGCCAATTGCCTGAAACTCCTGATCACTTCCGGAGCATACAGTTGAAACTGATCAAGGGCGGTTCCGGAGATCGAATAGCTGATCCTGAACGATGCCCCATACTCTCCGATCAAATCAAGCATCAGGTTGTTGGCAGGCAGATAGGATTTTTCCGTGACCCGTTTAATAATATGCCGGTTTTGATAATCATCATAATACTGATGATCTTGTCCGATGTTGAAAAACCGGTAAGTCCGCAGGCGAAACGGCTGATGGACCTGAAAATACAAACAGATAGATCTCATATGATCAATTGATTACAGCTTTATTATACACTTCTAAAATATTTATGGCAGCATTCTCCCAGATTAGATTATCAACTTCAACCTTGCCGTAACGGATGAACATCTTACTCAGTCCGTCATAGTGGAGTATCCCGTAGATGGCATCAGCCAGCGCATCAATGTCCCAGAAATCGACTTTCAGTGCATGCTGCAGCACCTCTGCCACGCCCGACTGTTTGGAGATAACCACCGGAACATTCGAACGCATGGCTTCCAGCGGCGAAATTCCGAAAGGTTCCGATACCGACGGCATCACGTAAACATCACTCATGGCAAACATGGTATCCACTTCGGGGCCCTCAAGAAAACCGGTGAAGTGAAACTTCGTGGCGATCTTAAGTTGTGCGACCCTCCGGATCATCCGGTTCAGCAGGTCTCCCGACCCGGCCATGACAAAACGTACATTTGAATCCCTTTTTAACACTTTATAGGCGGCCTCCACAAAATAATCCGGTCCTTTCTGATAGGTGACACGCCCGAGAAAGGTCACGACCTTTTCCTTGACATGTTTTGTAACCCCTTCCATCTCAGGATGATCGACAGGCTCCACCGCATTATGCACGGTGATGACCTTGTCAGGCGGGATTCCATATTTCTCGATGACGATCTGCCGGGTAAGATTACTGACGGTTATCACCAGATCGGCTTCAGTCATCCCCTGGCGTTCGATGTCATAAACAGGCTGGTTGACGTGTTCACCAGAACGATCAAATTCAGTTGCATGCACATGAACCACAAGGGGTTTTCCCGATACTTTCTTGGCGGCGATCCCGGCAGGATAAGTCAGCCAGTCATGGGCATGGATCACATCAAAAGTATGGCTGGCAGCAATGGATGAGGCAACCAGCGCGTACCGCGACACCTCCTCCATCAGGTTGGGGCCATACCGTCCGGAGAATGCATATTGATTGGAAAATACAGAATGGTTTTCCGTTTTACCGGCCAGTCTTTCGCTGGTCACCATCGATTCAAATTGTTCAGGATCAAGGTAGGGAACCAGGTTTGAGCCAATTTCAAGGAATTGGATCCTTTCCATGTATTCCTGCATATCGACCTTGCTGAAATCAAGAACGACATCGCTGGCATTCACCAGCCGGAAACCTTCCTTGGTTTCGTCGCCAAAAGCTTTGGGGACAACAAAAATAACATCGGCGCCATGCTTGACCAGTCCTTTGGTCAACCCGAAACAAGCTGTTCCCAATCCACCGGTAATATGCGGAGGGAATTCCCACCCAAACATTAAGACTCGCATGCTGATTATGAATTATGAATTATGAATTAAGAATTATGAATTATGAATAGGATGGAATCCATCATACCATATTAACTATATTTTTTTATCAGGTAACCTATCCGGAGCAGTTCAGCGACGGATGAGGCTTGTGAAATTGCGCCTCTTCCAACATGGGGCGGGTCGCCATCATAAAGTTCGGAAATGGTACCGATCCCATGTTCGGTCATCACCTCTTCAAATCCTTCATACAATGACCTGATCAGCGACATGCCGCTTTTTCCATGGATCTTCAGATAGCCTTCCACAAAATGGCCAAGCAGCCACGGGGAGACCGATCCCTGATGATAGGCTGCTTCCCGTTCGGTCTGGTTGCCAAAATAGGCTCCTTTGTATATCGGGCTTTTGGGTGTAAGCGTTCGCAATCCGCGCGGTGTCAGTAATTCCTGCTTGACGCGGCTCAACACCTCTTTCCTGATATCTTCGGGAACCGGACTATATGGTAGCGATGTCACCAGCACCATATTGGGCCTGACAGCCCAATCGGTGTAGTCTCCATCAATATAATCAGCCAGATAGTGCCTTTCGGGACTCCAGAAAGCTTCCACGAATGAAACCGGTATCTGTTTGGAGACTTCTTCCCATTCCTGGCAAAATTCCTTATCGCCTGAAGCCGAAGCCAATTCCATGCTGAAACAGATCGCGTTATACCACAACGCGTTGATCTCAACCGTCTTTCCCATGCGAGGCGTAACCGGTTTGCCGTTCGCGATGGCATCCATCCATGTCAGCGCATAGCCATGCAGGCCGGCATGGATCAATCCATCCGTATCCATGTGAATGTTAAATTCAGTCCCGTTTTTGTAACCGTCGAGGATGATCTTCATCTTCCGGCCATACTCTTTCCATACCGATTTTTTATTGCCTGTAAACTCGGAATATTGTTGTAGGGTCCAGAAAAACCACAGGGAGGTATCAGCAGCATGATAAGTTGCATGGCTGCCATTTCCAAAGAGAGGGAACAACGGTCCTTTCATTTCCGAAACCATAGTATCGATGATCGCCTTGCAGGTTGTAAAGTCTCCATTCACAAGGGTAAGACCCGGAAGTGAAACGAATGTACTCCTCCCCGACCGTCCGAACCACGGAAAACCGGCAAGTATGTCAGTGCCCTTCTCCCTTTTCAGGATGAATTGCTGTGCCGCGTTTTTAAGGCAGTGAACAAAATTATTCCGGGGTATCCGTTTTTCAAGTTCTGCATGATATGCCCGTTTCATCGAGACAGGTGACAGCTCTTTTGTCCCGGCAGCAAAAAAGACACTCTCCCCTTTTTTAATATCAAATTCAAAAAATCCGGGAACGTAAAGGTCTTCCAAATATTCATAACCCCTTGCCATCTCTTCCTGGTATACAATGTTATAGTACCAGTCAGGTACATGCGTGTATTCATTTTTCTTCGACAGTTGCATGTAGAGATCGGTGTATCCCTGGTACATCCTTACTTTGATCCCCTGGGGCACCTTTTCATATTTTTTATCGGCAAAAATATTCTCCTTGCTCAACGCGTGAATATTACGGAAGGCCAGAAAGGGCTTAAGTCTTAATTTTGTCGGTGAATGTGCATCGACCAGGGTATATTTGATGATCATGCGGTCTTCACGTGTGGTGAATACCATCTCTTTGGTCAGGATGACACCGCCTACCCGGTAAGTCATTTTAGGATAAGGCTCCGTAACGAAATCCCGGAGATATTTATGTCCCTTTGGATTATATACGTCTCCCGGGTATTTATGAATTCCGAGGTTAAAATCAGAATCCATCTGGATGACCGTTTCGTCAAGCGAGGACAATAAAACGTGATTTTCATGGTCAATTCCGGGTTGTGGTGTTACAAGCAGGCCATGGTACCTGCGGGTATTGCAATTAACGATGGTCGAATTGGCATACGATCCTGCCCTGTTCGAACGCAACAGTTCCAGGTTCAGAGCATATTCAAGGTTCACCAACTGGCTTTTGTCAAAATTAATGTAACTCATTCAGCTTAATTTTCCTTGCAATTGTACAATTTTCGGTTCAAAAAAATGATCTGCAAAGGTACAATTTTCCCTGCTTTTATCGTTAGTCTGATTAAAAGTTAATATTTGCGTAATTTTGCCCCCCAAAGAACCGTGATCATGCGAATTTCAAGGCTATTTTATCTTTGTTTTCTGGTTGGACTGATATCAGTTGTTTTTCTTTCCTGCCGGAAAAAGGATAAAGTAGACAACAGTCCCGGCCTGCAGCTTGAGTTTTCGGCCGACACGGTTTTTTTTGATACCGTCTTCCCCACTATAGGGTCGATCACCAACCGGCTGTTGGTCTATAATCGCAACGACAATAAAGTGAATGTTTCGAGCATCCGGCTTTCGGGCGGACAGGCTTCCAATTACCGGATCAACATCAACGGCACACCGGCATTCAGCGCATCGGACATTGAAATTCCCGGCAACGACAGTATATTTATTTTTGTACAGGTCACAATTGATCCGCAGAATCAGAGTACCCCATACGTGGTGAGTGATGACCTGGACTTCGTAACCAACGGTACTCCCCAGCAGGTAAAGCTGGTCGCATGGGGAAGGGAGGCCATCTTTTACCGTAAAGCCATACTTAAAGGCAATATCATCTGGGACAGCCTGAAGGCACATGTGATCTACGAGTCGCTTCGAGTCGATACAAATTCAATGCTGACCATTATGCCAGGAGCCAGGGTATATTTTCACAAGGATGCCTATTTGGCTGTCTCTTATCAGTCAACCCTGAAGATACCGGGAACCCTTGACCACCCCGTCAGGGTCCAGGGCGACAGGATGGATCCGTTTTATAAAGACCTGCCCGGACAATGGGGCGGCATTTACCTTGAAAAAGGCAGCAGGGACCATGAATTGAACTATACCTATTTTAAAAACGGGATGTTCGGACTCGCGGTTGATTCCATGGGGAGCGCATCATTACCTATGCTCACCCTGAACAATTGCATCATCCAGAACATGGCATCGGTTGGGATATACGCCTATGGCACTTCCATAACGGCTGTTAACTGTGTGATCGGCGATTGCGGCGGGAACTGTCTATCGTTGAATAATGGCGGATCTTATGATTTCAGGTACCTCACGGTAGGAAACTACTGGTATTCCTCAGTGCGCCAGGCATCATCCGTTTACCTGAGCAACTACAACTTTGATTCAACCGGCACCAAGATCCCCAATCCTTTGTCAAAAGCCAGTTTCACCAATGTGATCATCTATGGATCGGATGATGAGGAGTTGGAGCTGGATTCAGTACCCGGCGCTCAGTTTGAGTATAAGTTCGATCATGCTATTCTGCGGACCAGGTTAAAGACCTCAGACCCGTTGAGATATATAGAATGTCAGGTAAACAAGGACCCGGGGTTCGTGGATGTATCCATGCTTAATTACCAGATCGACAGCATTTCGCCGGCCATCGGGGCAGGAAAAGACATTGGGATTCCGTTTGATATTCGTGGGATCGTTCGGGGACCAACTCCGGCATTGGGAGCGTATGAAAATGAAAAATGACGATTAACGAATGACGGATAAGATAATAATGCGTTAGCTCAATTTTGCTAATTCGCAACCTCACTATTTCGCTACCTTTTTTATTGCTTCCATCATCGCACCTCCCAGATCTGCCGGGGAATCGACTACTATTACCCCACATTCCCTGAGGATTTCTTTTTTGGCCTGTGCCGTATCTGATTTCCCGCCAACAATGGCGCCTGCATGGCCCATGGTGCGGCCTTTGGGGGCAGTAGCTCCGGCGATAAAACTTACGACCGGTTTTGTACCATGTTTCCGGATCCAGTATCCGGCATCCGTTTCCATGTTTCCACCGATCTCTCCGATCATGATGATACCTTTTGTTTCAGGATCTTCCATGAAAAGTTGAACGGCTTCCATGATCGTCGTCCCGGGAATCGGGTCCCCGCCGATGCCGATCATGGTTGTTTGTCCCAACCCGGCTTTGGTGATCTGGTCGACAGCTTCATATGACAGGGTACCGGAGCGGGAAACGATGCCGATGGAGCCGGGTGTATGGATAAAGCCGGGCATGATCCCGATCTTTGTATGGGGCGGTGTGATGATACCGGGGCAATTAGGGCCGATCATCCTGACGCCATGACTATGCAGGTATTCCTTCACCGGGATCATATCTTTCACAGGTATCCCTTCAGTGATGCAGACGATCAGTCTGACTCCTGCCTCTGCTGCCTCAAGGATCGCATCCGCCGCCATCGGAGGAGGTACAAAGATCACCGATACATTTGCTCCCGTTGCTTTTACGGCTTCTGCCACCGTATTGAATACTGGTTTGCCGAGATGCATCATCCCTCCCTTGCCGGGTGTTACACCACCCGCGATGTTCGTTCCGTATTCGATCATCTGGCTTGCATGAAATGAGCCCTCATGGCCGGTGATGCCCTGAACGATGACGATGGAATCGTTGTTGACTAAAATACCCATGATGGAATTATGAATTATAAATTATGAATTATGAATAAGGGGTCAAAGATAGTTTGTTTTGAATATATGGGCAGAGTTTTGTGATATTTTTATTTGATCGTGGCATCCGGATGTACCTGATTATTCATTTTTCATTTTTCTTTTTTCATCGAAAAATTTTCACTATTCTCCGGGCGCTAAATAATTGTTCAATGGGGTGAAAGTATAGAGAAAAAAGAATAGATCTGAGTGAAAAGTGATAAACGAAAAGTGAAAAGTTGTCAATGCATTGACTGATTGACGTACCTTTGAACATTATTAAACTACAGACATCATGGGACTTTTCGACCTCACCGACACCATCACCGCGTTGTCAACCGCCCCGGGCACGGGGGCCATCGCCGTGATCAGGGTTTCGGGGCCTGATGCTTTTGAGACCATGGGGCGGATCTTCAGGCCGGCTGATAAGAAGGTAGACATCACTTCGGTGAAGTCGCACACCATTCACCTCGGGGTGATCGGCAATGAGTCGTCTATTGTCGACGAGGTGCTGATCAGTTGTTTCCGGGCGCCTCACTCCTATACTGGTGAGGATGTGATCGAGATCTCCTGTCACGGGTCGGTTTATATCCAGCAAAAGATCCTGGAATTGCTGTTCTCGCAGGGATTAAGGTTAGCCAAACCCGGTGAATTTACCTTCCGGGCATTCATGAACCGTAAATTCGATCTTTCACAGGCCGAAGCGGTAGCCGATCTCATCGCTTCCCATTCGGGTACATCCCATGACCTGGCCATTCAGCAGATGCGTGGCGGATTTTCAAAAAAGATCGGCGCCTTAAGGCTGTCTTTGATCGAATTCACTTCGCTGATCGAGCTCGAACTTGATTTCAGCGAGGAGCATATGATCTTTGCCGACCGGACCGATCTGAGTACGCTACTCGACCATATTGAGAAGTCGCTTACACAGTTGATCCATTCTTTCAGTCTCGGGAATGTCATTAAGAACGGGATCCCGGTTGCCATTATCGGTAAACCGAATGTAGGGAAATCCACCCTGTTGAATGCCATCCTGAATGAGGAAAAGGCCATTGTTTCGGAAATCCCTGGCACGACCCGGGATGCCATAGAAGATACCATCGTGATTGGCGGATACAGTTTCAGGTTCATCGATACAGCCGGGTTGCGTGCCGCGGAGGATGCCATTGAAACGATTGGTATTAGCCGGACCTGGGAAAAGATCGGCGAAGCCAGCATTATTTTATATGTATTCGACGTGACTGAACAATCGTTCGGGGATGTCAGCGAGGCGATATCGGAACTTAAAAAACCCGGCGATGACGAACCGCTCAACCTTGTCCTGATCGGCAACAAGACCGACAGATTGAAGAAATTGCCAAAAGGTTTCAGGGAGTTCGTCGAATATGAGACCATCTTCGTTTCGGGAAAACGCAAAGAGAACATTCACCTGATCGCGGAGCACCTGGTGGAGATCGTGGGCAAGTTAAAGACCCCGGATAAAACGATCGTTTCAAACACCAGGCATTACGAGGCCCTGCAACATGCGCATGATTCGATCCTGTCAATCCGCGACGGACTCAGCGAGGGTATTTCACCCGACCTGCTGACCGTTGACATTCACAAGGCGCTGTACCATCTTGGGGAAATCACGGGTGAGATCACGACGGATGAAATCCTGGGAGCGATATTCGGCAGGTTTTGCATCGGAAAGTAACCGGCACATAGTAACCAAATAACATATTTTAATTGTTGATCAGAAAGCCCAGTAATAATGGGCTTTTTTGTTGTTAATAACTCTTGTTTATTATTTGGTTATTATGCGATATTATGCATACTTTTGTACCTCTGGTGTACCTCAACGAGGGATTGATTTGAAATTTTGTACCTTAAGTTTACAAATGGCGAAAACATGATACTTATTTTAACATATTTATATTAAAATTTACTAAATGAGTACTAACATCAAGGTACAACGGATTTGTCAGCATTGCGGGAAAGAATTTACCGCACGCACAACTGTGACCCAGTATTGCGGGGATCGCTGCGCTAAACTAGCTTACAAAGCCAGGAAGAAAACTGAGAAGGTTGAGGCAAGCAATGCCGAGACAAAACTAGTCAAAGAAAAACCGATTGAGGAAATAAAAAGTAAGGAGTTCTTAACAGTCCGGGATGTCGCTAAACTCATCAACTGCTCACTTCCAACAGCCTACAGGTTAATTAATAAAGGGATATTGAAGGGAGTGAACTTCGCCCAGCGTAAAACAACCGTGCATCGTTCTGAAATTGACAAGGTGCTTCTTGATGCCCGGAATTCACCCGCACCGTTGGTGACTGAAAGTAGTCAGGTTGAAGTTGAATTTGATGAAAAGGAATGGTATAACCTTACGGAGGTCCAAAATAAATATGGTATTTCCGAGACAGCTTTGCAGAATTTGATCAAACGGCTTGGTGTTCCTAAGGTTAAAAAAGGATGGTTTGCCTACGTTCCAAAGAGTGTAATTGATAACCTGCTGACATAGATTCATTCATGACAATAAAAGTATCACTTAGATCGAAGGCTATTTCAGGCAACAGACAAGGCTTGTACCTGGATTTTTATCCTCCTATCCCCCACCCCGAAACGGATGTCCCTACCCGCAGGGAATTCCTGAATATGTTTCTTTACGATGAGTGTGAACTGGAGGAGATAAAGTACCTAGATAAAAACGGTAAGGAACAGAAACGATATGACAAGGTAATTGGAAGGAACGGATCCCCGAAGAAAAGGAGATTGAGCCCGCTGGAAAAACAACATAATGAACAGACATCCAAACTGGCTGAACAGATCAAGATCAAACGGGAAAATCAGTTGAATAAGCCCGAAATCTATACCGGCTATGAGAAAAATCAACTGAAGATCAAGGAAAAGGAAAACGCCTCTTTTCTTGAATACTTCAAATACCTTAAAGACAAGCGGAAATCATCGAACCATGATAACTGGGTCTCTGCCTGCCATTACCTGGAGAAGTTCACCGGCGGAAAATTGAAGTTTGCCGATCTGGATGAAAAATTTTGCAATGATTTCAGGGACTACATCTGCACTACACCAAGTAACCGCAGTTCCAAGACTACTCTGTCACAAAATTCTGCAGCTTCCTATTTCAATAAATTCAAGGCAGCCCTGAAGCAGGCATACAAGGATGGCTACCTGCAAACTGATTTGTATGTAAAGATCGACCGGCTGAAGGAGGCTGAAACCCGGCGGAATTTTCTGACCCTGGATGAACTGAACGACCTTGTCAAACAGGAATGCCAGGATCCGGTCCTGAAAAATGCGGCCTTGTTCTCTGCCCTGACCGGGCTCCGGTTTAGCGATATTGAAAAACTCCGTTGGATGGATGTCGAGTACATCTCCGATAACGGTTTCTTCATCCGTTTTACCCAGCAGAAAACAGGAGGCGTTGAAATGATGCCTATTTCAGACCAGGCATATAGCCTGATGGGAGGCCGCAGGCAACCGAAGGACAAAGTATTCAAGGGGCTGACCTATTCTGCCTATTCCAACAAGCACCTTGCAAAATGGATCGGGCTGGCCGGTATCACCAAGGAAATTACTTTTCATTGTTTCCGACACACATATGCCACACTGCAGCTCAGCAAGGGGACGGACATTTATACTGTCTCAAAGATGCTCGGCCACCGCAGCCTGAAGACAACACAAGTATACGCCAAGATCATTGATGAAGCAAAACGTGAAGCTTCGAACCGTATCCGGCTAAAGTTTTGATTTATACCCAGAATACCTATTATATAATATGAATACAGAAGCGCTTGACAAATGCCTTGAACTTTTCAGAGCTGTACAAAATTTTGAAGAAGAAAAGATCGGTCCACTGGCCGATATGGATGCAGAATTAGATCAACCATTCATTGAACCATTCCGTAGGGAACTCGGGCTGAACCTTCTTTCCAAACCGGCATTCCAGGAAAAGAAAGACCTGATCATCTTTTATATAGGGGAGCTGGATCACGCCATTTTCTTTGACCGGAGCATTGACGAGATCGAACCGGTAAATCACGAAACCGATGGTTTCTACTATCCTATCTGGTATAATGATCAGTATGAGACTGATGATTCCGGTGTCGCTAGGGTCAGGGCTCATATTCTTTTCTCTCGACTCTTTGATGTGATCCAGGATTACTGCAACATCTATCACATCCCCTTCATTGAAATATGTAATGACCGGAATTTCCTCCTCCATACAATCGACCTTGGTCGGACTCGCGACTTTGAGGAGATTACTGAAGGTCGTAAAGCCTATGAAAGATTACTTTCAGAAAGGCAGCCAGGGGCGATACCAACAGAAATTGACAGACCCATCATTGTTCAGGACTTTTTTGATGAAGTCTACGAAGCTATCAGGGATTTCTTTTCGACGGAGGATCAGATCAATTTGCGTTACATGCTGGAAAATAATACAGATGTTGAAAGCCCAGTCATATTTCGTGATATGGGCAATCGTCTGGCGGATGCCTTCAAACAGCTATACGAAGCGAATATCATCAGGGGCTGCCAGAAGAAAGAGCTTGAAAGCTGGATCTGCCGGAACTTCGCCTATGTTTACCGCGGTGAAGTCAGGCCATTCCTGCCAAAGTACCTCAATGAGATTGTTTCTACAACGAAGGATAAATGCAAAAGGCCCTTCCTCGATGTCAGGTTTGACAAGACTCTGAATAAAAATATCCTGATCAAATTGTAAAAACTTAACCGGGTTTTAACAGGGTTGGTGACAGCCATATTGTAACCCTGCAAAGGTCCATGGTACCATTGCGGCAAGTTTCACAAACAAAACTTGTACGCAATGGAGATTACATTCGAAAAATTACCCCAGGTAGTTAATCAACTGATTGACAAGCTCGATAGCATCGAGCGTCTATTACTTTCGCAAAACAGCGCTCCTCAACCTGAGGAAGACAGGCTGCTGACCATAAGGGAAGCAGCGGAAATCCTTCACCTTTCAGTTCCGACCGTATATGGCCTTGTCCAGCGTTCCGAGGTCCCCGTTTGCAAACGTGGTAAGAGGCTCTATTTCTCAAAGCAGGAGCTGATCGGGTGGATCATGTCCGGCCGTAAGAAAACCAACTCGGAAATCAATGCAGAAGCTGACGATTATATCCAGTCACGCAAACGGGCAAGGAAATTCTGACCTATGGAAAAGGAATCAAAAGGATCAGACAAAAAGAAGGTCCTTCCCATTATTGAGGTCCAACAGGCGCTGAATGAGTGGTACGACCTGCGATTCAATGAGATCATGGGGGTCGTCGAGGGAAGGAAAAAGGATGAAGACAAATTTAAAATCCTGAATGAAAACAACATCTACATCCAGCTATTGAGCAGCGGGTACAGGGTCTCCTTTTCAAACCTCTGTGCCCTGCTGAATTCCGAATTTGTCAAACCCTATAATCCATTCAAAGCCTATTTCGAATCGCTTCCCGTTTGGACAATGGAGGATCCCGATTACATTGAGGATCTGGCAAATCATGTCGTGACTGTTAACCAGCAGCAGTTCAATCATCAGTTCAAAAAAATGATGGTCCGGACCATTGCCTGTGCAATCGATGATCATGTCTTTAATAAACATGCATTTATCCTGGTCGGCGGGGAGCAAAACACAGGGAAAAGCACGTTCTGCCGGTATCTTGTACCCAATACTCTGAAAGATTATTTCACAGAATCAATCCCAAACGATAAGGATGGCCTGATCAGCCTTTGCGAAAATTTTATCATCAACCTGGATGAACTCAGTACGCTCTCTAAGTTTGAACTTAACCACCTGAAAAGCCTTTTCTCAAAAGACAGGGTTCGGGTGCGGCATCCCTTTGCCAGGAAGTCCCAGACTGATCCCCGGAGAGTTTCATTTGTCGGATCAACAAACGAGGATACATTTCTTACGGATACCACCGGCAGTGTCCGATGGCTTTGTTTTGAATTAATAAAAATCGAATGGGTCTATAAGGAGGTTCCGGTTGATAACCCCTGGAGCCAGGCATATGCGCTGTATAAATCAGGCTTTGAATTCCAGCTCACCTCAGAGGAACTTCAGGAAAACAATGCCCGAAACCAGCAATTTCAGCAGATTCCTGCAGAGTACGAGTATATCCAAAAGTATGTAGCCCAGGGGAACGAGATGGATGGTGATAAGTTCCAGACACCAACTGAGATCAGGGAATATATCCTCTCAAAGTCCGAGTTCAAGGCTGAGATAAAGAGTACCGAAAAGATCGGCAAAACCCTCATTCAACTCGGCTTTAAGAGGGTTTCAAAAAGAATCGACAGCAATCCCTACCCATTATGGGGCTACATCGTCAAATACATTCAATAATGCTTTTTATACCTACTACTGTTACTACACTTACTACAATTTCAGAAAGATCAGTATTAACAAAGGTTTTCATTGTAGTAGGTTTTTCGTTTTGGCTCAATTCAAGCTTACTACCTACTACGCAGGATGATTTGTAGTAAGGTAGTTAGTGTAGCAGGCTACTACGGGGCAATGGAAGAAAATATTTTTCTTTTCATATTTTAAACCGCATTAACTATTGGATAAATAATAAGATTAACATGGAATTTGCAGAAATAAAAGAGCTTCCTATTCAAGACTATCTCCAGGCAAATGGCCATCAGCCTGTTAAAATAAAATTCGGCAGTGCATGGTATCAAAGCCCGTTGAGACAGGAAAAGACTCCCAGCTTCAAAGTGGATCTGAACAGAAACCTTTGGTATGATTTCGGGACCGGCGAAGGTGGAAATCTTTTCAACCTGGTGATGAAGTTGTGCAATTGCACTTCCTCAGAAGTCGGGGAGCATCTGAATGTCATTATTCCCAGTGTCACAACCAGACAATTGAAACCCCGGGATGAATCAGGAAAAATAATGATTAAATCCCTTGAACCATTGAGCCACCAGGCGCTGTTTAGTTACCTGAAAACGCGGAGGATCACCATGACCTTTGCAAAGATGTTCTTACGGGAAGCTATATATATTGTACATGGCAGGGAGTATTTCGCTCTTGCTTTCAGAAATGACCTGGGTGGGTATGAATTGAGAAATGCTTTCTTCAAGACAGGGTCAAGTCCAAAATACTTCACGACAATAACCGGAGACGATCCGTCTCAGCTGAACATCTTTGAGGGATTCATGGACTTCTTGTCCTGTTGTTCCTTTTACGGAAGGCTTCCCATATACAGAACCATCGTGTTGAACTCCTTATCTTTCCTTCCTAAGATTGAAAATGAGATTCAGTCGGCCAGAGTGATCAATCTGTTCCTGGATAATGATCTTGCAGGAATGAAGGCAAGCGACAAGGTAAAAGCACTTCATCCCCGGGTTATGGACAGGGCGCTGGTGCTGTATCCCAATCATAAGGACTTAAATGATTTCCTTGTGAATAGAAGAAATTCATAATCTTCCTCAGTGCATTGAGTAAAATCAGGAGTACAACCCAGGGGAGCATCCTTGTTCCTGCTGAAGGATAAAGACATTTATTTTCTGATTTTTTTGATAGGTTGGTCGTTCGCAGGGGAGCGAGAAATCCAACAACCTGATATTATGTTACATAAATAGACCATCAATTCATATATCCTTGAAAAGGTAGTAAGTGCAATTGCAATTTCCGATAGGGCGGGGCGTGCACTTCGTAGACAATTTGTAATTATAAAGGCAATTTTTCACCTTTATAATTCACAATATCAATAAGATGACAAAATAATTTTGTAACTCGCTAATCGCTGAACTTCTTTTCTTTGTGCGGATGGCAAGAAAAGAAGCAAAAGAAACCATCCAATGATCCTTAATCGGATCATCTATATAGGGGAGCAAATCCCCTTTTATCATGTCCTGTTTTATGCTATGTCATTAATAATCAATTCATATATCCCTTAACAGGTAGTAAGTGCAATTGTATTTCCCGATAGGGCGGGGCGGGCACTCCGTAAGGTACAAGTAAAATTTCGGGGGTATTCAAACAGATAAACCGTTCATAATGAATACATAACGAAATTTTACACGCAAAACCAAAATCGGCTTCTTTTCTTTGCGGGATGATGTCAAAGAAACAGAAGCAAAAGAAAACATCTGCCGGCCTGACCATTCCCCCCCCCGATAAAAATAAATTGCCATATTGTACTATATTGCAAACATTAGTCTTATCTTTGCACACAATATAGTACAACATGAATTTGAAAAGACAGGTAATCTTCCCGAAGCACCAGAAACTTCTGGAGATCTTCGGCGAAAATATTAAACTGGCAAGAAAACGCCGGAAACTGACAACCATACAGGTTGCAGAACGTGCCAACATCGGCAGGAATACACTTTATCTCATCGAAAAAGGTAGTCCCGGCGTTTCTATTGGTGCGGTCTTCAACGTTCTCAGGGCCTTGGGTCTGGAGGATGATTTCCTAAAATTGGCCGCTGATGACCAGTTGGGTAAAAAACTTCAGGATATTGAACTTCTTGGTAAAAAGTAAGCATGTCAATCGATAAAACGGACATATTCGTATATGCTCATTGGGCCGGAATGTCCGAACCCGTGATCATCGGGATTTTATCTGCCCACCAGGGAAAAGGTCGGAAATCCTTCAGCTTTGAATACGATAAAAATTGGTTGAAAGGGAAAAACGTATTTCTCCTGGATCCGGATATCGGTTTTTATTCAGGTCCTCAATTTCCTTTAAAAAAGGAAAATTTTGGAGTTTTTCTTGATTCCATGCCGGACACCTGGGGTAGAACACTAATGAAGAAAAGGGCAGCACAAATTGCAAAGATCCATGGAAAAACAGCAACTGTACTGCATGATTTTGATTTTCTCCTTGGTGTTGCGGATTCAGGCAGAATGGGAGCCCTTCGTTTCAAACTTGATCCGGAAGGGTCGTTTCTTGACGATGATACGAACTCCCCTATTCCTCCCTGGACATCGGTCGGCGAATTGCAACATATTGCGGGTCTTGTTGAATCCGATCAGGATACCCGGGAACTGAATAAATGGCTGATCATGCTGATGGCGCCCGGATCCTCACTGGGTGGAGCAAGGCCAAAGGCAAATATTTTTGATAAGACAGGACATCCCTGGATTGCCAAGTTCCCATCAAAGAATGATGTGATAGACAAGGCGAAATGGGAATTTCTTGCATACAAATTAGCAATTGCAGCTGGTGTAACAATGTCAGAATCGAGGATTGAGAAAGTGGCCGGGAATTATCATACTTTCTTTACAAACCGATTTGACCGGATGCATGGTGAAAGGATTCATTTCGCCTCAGCCATGACCATGACCGGGAATAATGAAGACACCATCCGGGATAGCCGTGCCAGTTATCTTGATCTGTCAGCTTTCATCCAGAATCATGGAGGGAAGATCAAAGAGGATCTCAGTCAGCTTTGGCGGAGGATTGTGTTTTATATTTCTATTTCCAATACTGACGATCATCTTCGCAATCATGGATTCATCATTGAAAACGATGCCTGGCGTTTAAGTCCTGCTTTCGATGTAAACCCTTCTGTCGACAAAGACGAGCTTGCGCTCAATATCGATGAAACCAGTGGTGCTCTTGATTTCGACCTTGCCTTGAGTGTCAGTGAATACTTCCGTTTAACTCAAACAGAAGCCAGGTCGATCCTTTCCCAGGTTAAAAAGGTCGTCGGGGATTGGGAAAAGACCGCCAAATCAATTGGAATCTCGAGAGGAGAGATTGGACTAATGCAATCAGCATTCCGATATTGATTAGTGCAATTGCACTTATGTTTCAGGCGTATCAGTACACTTTTTTCTTTGATAATCCTGGTCAAAGTAAAAAGTCGGCAAAAAAGAAACCCCTCTCCCACCGCACGGTTTAGCTCGAAATTTTGCTACAAAGTTACCTCCGAAGAAGTCGCTTCAAAGTACCGTCTTCGGCCTGGTACAGCTTAAAACTGTCAAGGGCGACCTCCTGATGGAACTGTCGCTCGTTGAGTTCTTTCATTTCCGGTGCCCGGTGGCATGACCCTAACCCATTGACATTATTTATTCTTCTCGGTAGTTGCCTTTGGCGTAAAAAATTTCCATTAACCTCTAAATCAAACGCTCTATGAAAACTTACGCCGCTACCACACAAGAACAGTCAATCGTTGAAATCTTCACCGAAATGATGGACCAGATTTACTACGAAGGCTATGTACAGGATCTGATTAATTCTGACCCCCAGAAATTAGACTGGGAACTGAAAGAGTTCCAGGGGCAATTCTCAATAAAAAATTAAATGCCTTCAGCGAAGCTGTCAGGCCCGATACTCGGGACTGACAGCTTTTTTTATGGTCGCTGATGCTCAAGGGTATGTTTGTTGTAATTTTTTGCAGGTATAAGAAAAGAAAACAGGAGGCTGATAAATGCACAACTATTTAACCAAATCTACTGCAAATATCAAAATATGCCGTACTTTTGGTTAAACTTTTCATCCTATGCGACAGTCACTTCTTGAACGGTTTAAACAAAATGGTGGGTTCCTACGTACTGCTGATTCATTGACGGCTGCTGAAAAATATCATCTCCGGAAACTAATACAGAATGGTATTGTAAGCAGGGTGAAGCGGGGCCTTTTCCGGCTGAATGATTCTCCCCGGGTTTTCCAGGAAGCAGAAGTAGCCAGGATGATTCCCAACGGAATATTCTGCACGTTCACAGCATGGTCCTATTACGAGCTCACTACACATGTACCGGCAGAGTACCATACTGCCATCCCGAGAACCATTAAAATTGTTCTGCCGGCTTATCCGCCAGTGAAACTATACTATTATGGTATTGAAACTTTTGATATCGGGAAAACATCAGCAGAAATAAACGGCTCATTGGTCAATGTTTACGACCTCGAAAGATCAGTCTGTGATGCCATTAAATTCCGTAATAAGATTGGCACTGATCTGATGAGTGAGATTTTCAGGAACTATATCCGGCGTAATGATAAAAACCTGGACAAACTGCTGAAATATGCATCGGAATTCAGGATATCAAAGACATTGAACCTTTTCCTGCAGGTCATACTGTGACCAATTGGTATCAACCGTCTAGTATTTTTTTTCACGATCATTGATTGCAGATTCTCTTCAACTCGAAATCAGAAAGTCACAAAACCTGCCTGCCTTAGGTAAATGGAAATTCACAAAGGTATGCTCGTGAAAATATTTTTCACTAAACACGACCTCCTTTGGGAATTGTCGCCTTTCAGGTTCATTCAGATTCTTTTCAACAATCTGACCTGAATGTTTGTTTAAAATTTTCACTACGCATTCTCTCTTCCGGCAAATTTCATTTACTCACTGCGGCCCAGTGCTGCTTAAAACTAATCTACTATGAAAAAAATGATCCTGAATCCGGAAATCGTCAAAGAAAACGGCCAAACTTACGAAAACAGAATCCCGATGCGTTATTGGGCAGAGGATGACCTGCCAAGTCAGAAACTCCTGCTCAAGGGCAACGGCAGTTTGTCAGACGCTGAACTTCTTAGCATCATTATTGGCACCGGTGTTTCCGGGGAAAATTCCCTGGACATTGCCATGAAAACACTGTCAATCTGCGGAAATAACCTGTGCGAATTCTGGAAATTCAGCGTTTCAGACCTTCAGAAGATCAAAGGCATTGGTGAAAAACGTGCCGTGAAAATTGCTGCCATGTTTGCTTTGGCCCGCCGGCGAAATGAATCAGAAGTAATCTTCAAAAACAAGATTTCAAGAAGCCAGGATGCCTTTGAAATCTTTCATTCCCTCATGGGCGACCTGCCTTATGAAGAATTCTGGCTCCTGATGCTCAACCGTGCAAACCGGGTCATCCGAAAAGTAAAGATCTCCGAAGGCGGAGTTTCCGGAACAGTCGTGGATCCGAAGAGGGTCTTCCAAATTTGCTTAGAGCAGCATGCGACATCGATTATTCTCGGCCACAACCATCCCTCGGGCAACACCCAGCCCAGCGAAGCCGACAATAAGATAACAAAGAAGATCAAGGATTGTGGTTTGCTGCTAGATGTGGCTGTCCTGGATCATATCATTGTCGGGGATGACAGGTTTTACTCGTTTGCCGATGAAGGTGGCCTTTAGACACTGGCCACTATATCAAGACGGTATTCCATTGTAAATGCTAAAAATATTTGCCTCAAAGCAATAATATCCATTTTTAGGTGTTATATTTGCATATATTTTACAAAATAGCCTTATAAAATGGTATTAGAGATTCGTTTAAGCAACTTCTTCTCCATCAAAGACGAAGTTGTTCTGGATTTCAGGGCTGCTAACCTGAAATCTCAAAATGTTAAGGCTCTGAAGGATAATTTATTCGAATTCAATAGATCATCCGTACTCAAAACTGTTACCATTTACGGTGCCAATGCATCAGGTAAAAGTAACCTCATTAGGGCTATTCGTTTCTGCCATTCCTTGGTTTTCGAATCCCATATGCATAATGAGGACACTGTTTACAACTTTCAACCATTCAAATTTAACGGGTTCGATAATAAGCCTAGCTCCTATTCAATCAGGTTTGTCAGCAATGGAATCGAATACCTATATTCATTCTCCCTCACACGACACAAAATTCTGACTGAAAGTTTGCATTATTACCCCAAAGGCAGAATCAAAGAAGTTTTTACCCGTGATGAACGTCTCGGAAAATCCAAGAAAGGAAAGTATTCCTTTGGTGACCAAATCAAACGACCACTAGATGTTGCCGAAAACACATCCGATAAAACCTTGTATATTTCACGTGCAAGTCAGATGGACAGAGAGATTGCAAAAGAAATCTTTCATTACTTCCATCGCTCTTTTATCTTGCAATACTTGGGATTTGGTGTATCGACCATAGAAACCCTGTCTAATAAGCATAAAAATCAGCTTTTAGAGGCTCTTAAAATCGCCGACAGCGATATTGTTGATCTGAAAATAAAGGTATTGAAAAAACCAGGTAAGAACTTCAATGCTGACCTGACAACACTTACTGTGACTGTGGAAGATGTAGTTCAGAACTCTCTTGAGATTAAGACATATCACAGAAATTCACCAGGGGTAGTATTCGATTTTTTAACCGAAGAATCACAAGGCACGATTAAGCTTTTCTTTATCATGCTCACTATTCTTGATGTCGTTAAGAACAATAAAGTTTTACTAATTGATGAAATTGAAGACAGCCTTCACCCTAAAATTATAGAATATATATTTAACATTTTTAGGACTGGCAAGGCTGCCCAACTTATCTGTACGACTCATAACACACGCTTTCTAGAACTTAAGAAGTTCAGGAAAGACCAGATCTATTTCACAAACAAGAAGTCTGATGGATCGACGGATCTTTATTCACTATATGATTATAGCGACTTCCGTGAAACTATGGATCTTGAGAAGGCCTATTTGCAGGGTCGGTTTGACGCAATTCCTTTAATTGATGACTCAGATGTCAAATTAAAAGCCTTGTTGAATGAGTAGAAAGCGATCTGCGTCAAGAGGAAAAAAAATAAATCCGAACTTTTGGGTCTTTTGTGAGGGCGAAACCGAAGAGGCCTATGTTTCTTACCTGAGGTCTCGTTACAGGATCCCGATTACAATTGTACCTAAGATAGTCGGCAACAGGATCACGGAGAGATTTATAAAGAGCTATAAGAAAGGTAAGCCTGTCCATGAAAAAGACAGGGATTTCCTCATGTATGACGCCGATATTCCGGCAATTTTGGAACCTCTGAAATCTATCAAATCTGCCTTGCTTCTGGCTTCTTCGCCATCTATCGAGCTCTGGTTTTTATTGCATTATAAAAACCAGTCATCCAGCCTTACGACAAAGGAGTGTATAAAAGAGCTGGACAACCGGAATAGGAATAGCTATCGGAAAGGAGTAATGGATGCCAAACTTGAAGCCAGACTTTCTGATCATTGTCCCGAAGCTTGCAAACGGGCTAAAACCCTGACATTGTACAATAATCCATCTTCAAATGTCTTTGAATTGATAGAATTATTGGAAGATATCAGGAAAACCTTGAAATGAATTCATTTTGAATATCCTAAGCTTAATCTCTTTTATTTGAGAAGCGGGCGTCCCAAAATTTCTCCCAGCTCAGTTGTCCATCTTTATACCATACTAAATATTTTCTGGTCTTCATCGGATGGTTATCGCTCTTGATTTTTTTGTTAAGAGCATTCTTAGTGCAATATAGGTCCACGAACCAAATAATATCTTTTCCATTTGACTCCAGTTTGGCTAAAAATTCCATTTTGGGTACCAGAGTCATTTCTTGCTTGTCGTAATTAGGACGACTAAGGATATGGTTAATGGCCATGATCCTACCTTCATCATCCAGGAATAGCTGCTGTGACATCTCGCTAATGCAAAGCATATCCCTGACCACTTTGGAGGGAATATAAATTTCATCCTCACCACCTTCTACTGTGTTTTTGGTAACGCTGGTCACTGTATACTGCATGTTTTTTTCCTCTCCGTCAGGTGGCAAGTAATAAACCTCAGAAGCGTAAAGTTCACCGATCCATTTCATCCATACGACATCCGTTGGATTGCTGTACGTATCGGTATCCGGGGAACTGACCATCCGGTCGATGGACTCGACAAAAGAGCTGCGGCGAGGATAATTTTTAACGATGTCCAGCAAGGCAGGTGCCTGTCCCTTCTCGATGAGCATACCCCGAATATCAACACTGGAATAAATATAGGATTTGGAATCATGGACGTTGGTGTAGTTGAACAGAGCCAGCCATTCTTTATCGCTGCCATCACTACGTAAATCTTTATCGCTGAAACAAATCCAATTTTTAAAATCAATAACTGGTTCACTTTCAACCGCAAGCCTTATCTGTTCATCAGGGGTTCCCTGATCCTGCATTTCCGGAGCCAACGGTTCTTTAATGATCCAATTATCCTCAATATCCGGTATTTCCTCATGTGGTTTTATCTTTAGGAGTTCCGCAGGGTTATCGATATTAACGATTTTCATATAATCATTCACAAAATCTTTACTGTCATTTAAAGGTAGATAATCGGACAAGTAGCCTTGAATATAATATACCGCCAGCCAGGTATACTTTTCCTCTTGAGTGAACAATTTGCTTTTCGATCCATGGGTGGCATCTGTCCAACCACTGCCGTTATCTTCTGTCCTGCTGAATCCCAATGATTTCATGTAAGCAATAGCTGCCGAAATCGCCCAGGAATAAACCGATAAAGAATCCAGACCAAGATGATTGAGGTATGCTTTCATGAATTTCTCGCCTTCATCTTTTGGTCCGGTTTCTCTGTCTACGTAATTATAATCCAGAAAGTCCTCGAAAGAGCGTTTGATTACGTACCAGGCCAGGTCGTGAACGATGGGATAGATCTCTTCGCCACCTTTTTTCAAAGCATCGGAATCAACTGGGATAAATTGCATCGACTCAACTCGGTGTGGTCGGGCCTGCACAGCATACTCCTCACGGATCATACCGGCATAAAAAGCTCTTTCAACGATCGATCGGAAGCCAGTTCTGACGATGATATCAGGGTGGCTGCCGGGTTGCGAGAAAACATTTGCCAAAGCCCATTCCGCCAATTCCTTCAACGCAGCTTTGTCTTTCAGCTTGGAAGCAACCCCTAAAGTGATCGCCGATAAATCTTCCTTTATTTGCGGATCGTTGCAAAGGAACAGCTTATCGAGTAATAACTTAAACTCCTTTGGCTGTTCGATCGCCCATCCGGTCAGTGCAGTACGCAAGCGCTCCCTGAAAGACTGATCCAAAGTAGCTAGCGCCCATCCGTAGATGAGCGGATATTCATTATGTAACGAGAGTTCTGGTAGATAGAGCTTGCCCTCGCCATCAGGGTCTATTACCGAGCACAGATCATACAGATAATATTGTCGGCTTTCCTCTTTTCCGAGTTCATAGATATCATGGCGATCCATCCCGAGCCAAATTTTATCCCGGTCAACTGCTGTCGGTTGCTGAATCAATAAGTCATGCAGGTATTCGGCACCAAAATAATTTGCAGAAGATGCCGCAGAAGGAAAAATGAGGTTGCGGAATACGAAATGTCGGCTCTTGTGGTCTCGGAAATATAAACTATTAATATTGTCTTTGAATGAAGCGGCGACGCCTGACGGAGCCTGGATCAGCGCTTTGGTCTGCAACTGCTGGATCATGGCCGGCGAAATCCCTTCTATCAGAAAATCATCCCGGCCAATCAGTAAATCATGGTGGTGAAAAAGGGTATTCACAACTTCCTGTATAATCCGTTGATTTACTAATTGTTGTTCGGTTGATTTGCCTCTTTCCGGTAAGGCACAAAGGTGCTCCGGAATAGTTGTAATTTCTTTATTTATAATGGCATGGACATATTTTTCTGCCATTATCACTTCCATAATAGACTGGTAGGTAAGGGTATAGGTTACCTGGATCGGCCTCAAGGCACTTTTCCCTACAGGAATCTCGCTTTTGGTCAGAAATGCATCGTTGACCAAAAAATCAATTACCCTGTCCACATGCCCATTATCAAGATAGTTTAATGAACCATCTTTCATCAGCCTAAACAGTTCCTGATGGGATATTTCCACGTGCGCATAAAATACCTCAGCAATCGCTTCAATAGCATCTCTGACCGGTTTCCTTGCAGCTCCGGGATTTATTTTCTGCCTGAATTCAACCTCCATTCGGTTTATCTTTTCATTTAGGAGGTCGTGTTCAGCGGTAAGTATCTCATCCTCGGAGGTAAGCTTCTGCCCTTCATACAATTTGCAAAATAACCGAAGGGCATACAGGCTGTCGATACCCCGAATTAAAGATTTTGGCTCAACTGTAACATGAAAATGTTTAAAATACCGGTCAACCACTTCATGAACTGGTACATCACCTTCCCGAGGGATCTCGATTACCCGGAAATTTCCTGCATTCGGCATTTCCGCTTCATCCAAGAAATAAGGTCTTGCAGTGAAGGCAAACCGTACCCTTGAATAGCGATTGTTCAACGTTATGCTTTCCCTGATTCGAGCATACCATTCATGCCAGTGTTCCGTATCTTCCTCCAACCCATCGACACATATCATCACCTTGGTAGGCTCATATTTTAAGTCATCCCCAGGCTTTAAAGTTTTTGCGGCCTTGTAATCAGCACGGACCGCAAGTGTTTCAAGTGCTGATAACATTTCATTTTTGTTCCAACTGTCAATATCCAGTGCCTTTGTTAATAAAGAAGTCCAATCATCTGCTGGCGCACCTTTTGCCCGAATGATAAGAGCAGGAACTTGCTGATGGTTAAGTCGATTATCGACAGTATTGGTAACCGCGTGGGTTTTTCCTGTTCCTGAGTTGCCGAGGAATAGCCGCCCTGATTGATCCATCTCCTGTTTAATTTGAGTAAATACCTCTTTCAAATCAAGATGTTCAATCCGGTCAAGCAATTCGGATAACCGTTTTGGTAAGCCCAATTGCAGGGCGCTTGGTCGACATTCCTCAAGCGCGATGAACAAGTCACTACTTACAGGCATAGCCTGCACAGTGACAGGGGGTAATTCGCTTACACCCTCCTGAACTGCGCTGATCATCGGTAAATGGGTAGCCAGGTTTTGATCGATGTTAGACTGAATTGATTTCAGTTCCGGTAATATAGGGTTTGTTGCGTCCAGCGTTTCACTAAAACGTGTGATAAGCGAAGTGGCGTTTTGTAGTATATTGGTGGTTCCCCTGATTCGCCCGAGCAGTTCTTTGCGATATTGCAAGCTATACAATACCTGTTCAATATGAGATTGAATCACACCAGGTCCATGCAGTTCAGGGATATACCGTTTATCAATCCATGCGGCCTTTTCCAGTTCGAATTGCTGCACCAGTTGATTGTGGGTGATCACATCGCGTTCAAACCAGAATTTATTCATACCCTCATTGTCCGGCTCCATCAACTCGTTTTGCAAATCCTGCTCAAACCACCAAATGAAACTTGAATTTGGAAAGGCCTTCTGTAGTTTAGAGTTGAGCTGATCAACACGATACTCTTCTGTATTTGCCACCGGTACCTTGTTTTTGCCCATTTTGGTCGAACTCAGCGATCTTGGAACGCAAATGATGTATTCAACAATCTTCTTACGCAGGCCGAGAGCTGTATTGACCGAGTTTTCGATTTGCCTAATTTGCGAGTCCTGCATGCTGGTGCGGAACCATTTTGCCTGCACGGCGATCAGACCTCCCTTATTCAGTTCGCCATAAGCTTCGATACCACCATCACCACCGGCACCATTGACCACGCGAAACTTGACCAGGGTATCGCTATATTTTCTGCGCAGGTACCGCTCAAATAATTGAGTACAAAATGTTTCAAATGCATTCTGAGGGCTATCGCTATAGGTTTTAAAATTATTAAAATCCATTACAGTGAGATTAATTGATTTCAGTTGACAAATGTACAGTATAATAATTATTGACTAATTATCGATGTAATGCCGGGGGGATTGCTAATCCTGGTCTGGATGAGTTCTTTTATGCTTCGGCTTTTCAGGTTGGCTTCAAGATAAGCATCAAACTCATTCTGACTTTTTTTCCGGTTGTTTTTGCAAAGCTTCACGCCTTTGTTTCCCGGTCAATTCATCTGCTAAGCTAAAATCCCCTTCCTGGGTGCAGTTCCACTCATTCAAGGATTTTCCCGGCATATCCTGCAGGTTTTCGGTATTCCAGTTCCTCCTTGAGTGCCCCTCCAGGGTCTTATTTACACTTGCATATAAATTAACCTCTAAAACTCAATGCCATGAAAAAATTTGTAAAAAACTACATCGGAAAAGGAAAGAAAGTCGAAGGCCTTGAAATCATCAAAATCAACCTGAAAATCTCCGATATCGTCAAGTTCGCTCACAAATACAACGATGAAGATTACATCTCCCTGGAAGTCGCAAAATTGCAGAACACCGACAACTTCGGCCACGATTACACGGTTTATGTCAACCGCCTGGAAGAAGAACAGGTCAGCGAACCTGCGCCGGCTCCGAAAAAGTCGACCAAGAAATCCAAAGCTGCAAAGCAGGAAACTTCCGAAGTGCCCTTCTAAAAGGGTACTTTTCCCTGGATGGGCTGGCCAACCGGTCAGCCTTTTTTTTATTTCATAGATGGTTCCTGTTTTCTTAATTCCTGTCAAAGGTAAACTCGCCAAAATCTCATGAGTCAAGTACGACCTCCTGAAGGAACTGTCGCCCTTCGGGTTCTTTCATCCCGATTTCTCGAGGATGACCCTAATACTTGACACAGAATTTTGCGCTCCGTTTGGTATTCCCGCCAAAAATTATTCAAACGGCGGGCCAGATGCCATAACAGGTCGCCAGGGCAGGCGCAACATTCATGAATAACGCACAGATCTATGCAGCGATCAC